>JAEEGI010004476.1_pt1 | contig 32696 bp, 29 predicted proteins | sample 8958751 | NCBI WGS metagenome assembly JAEEGI01 (sample SAMN16246545, study PRJNA631951) | gut metagenome | biome: gut microbiome; feature: rumen; material: KS-attached | host: Bos | place: Iran: Karaj | collected 2018-10
TGTTGATCGGAGATATGTAATGGCAGAGATCTGGGATCTGTACGATCGCGACGGAAATAGGACGGGAGAGACCTTCGAAAGGGGCTTCGGAAATTACAAGAACATCCCCGAGGGAAGGTATCACCTGGTAGTGGATATACTTGTGCTTCACGAGGACGGAACATACCTGCTCACTAAGAGGAGCGATATCAAGGATGTGTATCCGGGATACTGGGAAGCGAGTGCGGGAGGCTCTGCCGTAAGCGGGGAGGATCCTCTGCAGGCGGCTCACAGAGAGCTTTTCGAAGAGACGGGGCTTAAGCCGGATTCGATGGAGCTTGTGAACATTCTCTATAAGGATACGAGCAGGTCACTCTTTTATTCGTATGTGGCGAATGTCAGCTGCGATAAGAACAGTGTCGTTCTCCAGGAAGGCGAGACGGTTGATTATAAGTGGGTAGGCAGGGAAGAATTCATTGAATATCTGGATTCCGACACTGCGATCCGGTCACATAATCAGCGCTATGAGAATTACATCAATGAAAAGGTCAGGAACGCTGAAGCTTGAGTTTTAAGAAGGCATATCTGTTCATAACCGAATATATTCTTCTTTTTGCACTGGCTTCGTGCATCGGATGGCTTTATGAGATGGTATGTGTGTGGCTGCTCTACGGATACTATTTCGACAGGGGTGTCCTTCACCTTCCGATGTGCCCGATATACGGATTCGGGGTGCTGCTGCTCATGTTCGTTCTGAGGACGGTAAAGAATCCTTTCGGGATATTCCTGGGAAGCTTTCTGATAGCATCGGGGGTTGAGCTTACGGCTTCGTATATCCTGGAGTACGGCTTTCACCGCATTCTCTGGTCATACGAAGGCTGGCCGCTTTCGTTTCAGGACCGCATCTCGCTGGTGAGCAGCCTGATCTTCGGAATCATGGCTACGGTTTTCATCAAGCTGGTAAAGCCGCAGATAGATAAGCTGTTTAAATCAAAGCACGCTGCGGCCGCAGCGGTCATCGTAAGCATGCTGTTTGTCGCGGGTGTTTCCTGGGAAATGATGCACAGGTGATTTTTGAGCAAATTAAAAGTGTCACCGACGGTGACACTTTTTCTTACTTGCCTGTATTTTGTAATTCGGCTATTTTCTGCTTCAGTGCCGTGTAGCCTTCTTCGGGATCGGAGATATCCGATACGGTCTGCTCCATGGGACAGATGCCGTCGCCCTTTCGGTTGATGATCCTGTCCGTGAGCTTTTCATAGGAGAAAGGGATATTGCGGGATCTTAAATATTCCGCTCCCGCTTCCGACATGGTCTCGCCGTAGACTTCCGCGATGCCTGCCTTTACGAAGAGCATGGCGGCCGCCTTTCCGACTATAAGATCCGCTGCACAGTAACCGCGTAGATCGCGGTCTGCCGCAATGAACTTCATCATCGGGGAGATCCCTTTTCCGTCATCAAATATTATTTCACCGTGCCTGCACAGACATATGGAATGTCCGTGCAGGTTTTCTTTTGCAATATCGATATCACTCATTTTCTTTGTCTGCGATCAGAAGGGCACGAAGGCCGATCATTATAACGGGAGCAAGAACCAGCTGGATGATGATTCCGGGGATTCCGGTAACTATCTGTCCCAGGATCATTCCTGTGGTAAATGTTGTGAAGGACTGTGTGAGCGCGATGGCTCCGAGGAAAACAAGTCTTCCGGCTGCCTGCGCGCAAAATACTGCGGGGAATGCCCAGAGTCCGTTTGATACGATCTTCTTGGTAAAGAGACCGGAAATTGCCGCGAATACGGCGAGTTCGAGGATCATGAAGGGAAGTCTGGGAGCTGCGGGCATGGGTGCTCCTCCGAGTGAAGTGAGCAGGAAGCTTACAACGGGTGAAAGGATTCCTACCATAAGAGCCCATCTGGTTCCCAGAAGGCATCCGCCTATAAGTATGGGCAGGTACATGGGAAGGAACCTGACTCCTCCGGGCTGTCCGAGAGCAAGGTGGACAAGCTGGGGAAGAAGGACCGCAAGAACTATAAGACCTGCGGAGATTATCGATTTGACCGCGATGGTCCTGCCTATGGTGGCGTTTTTCATTACCAATACTTTATCAATCATTATACGTACCTCTCTAAAAAGTGGTCTGCAGGTTCTGATGTAACATCAATCTTATGTTATATGGAAACGCGGATTATTTCATCTTTTTTTCTGTCATAAGATATACCAAATTTTGTCATGTCAAAAAATGATATGTTTTTCAGCAAATTTAATGATGAAACGTCCGCCCGAAAGGAATAGTATATCTACTGAATTCAGGAGATATAATGCCATGTCAGGTGAAAGAATAAAGAAACACGGATCGGGCGTACTGCTCATGACGGAGGGTAATCCTGTATCGCTGATATTACTCTTTTCCGTCCCGATGCTCATAGGTAATCTGTTCCAGCAGGTCTACAACCTGGTGGATTCGGTCATAGTCGGCCGGTATGTCGGTGCGGATGCGCTGGCTGCGATAGGTGCCACCACTTCGGTGACATTTCTCTTTTTCGCGCTGTGCAACGGTATCGGAACGGGCGGAGGCATCATCACCTCCCAGCATTTCGGAAGGAAGGACGATGCTGCGGTCAGGAGCTGTATCGTAAATACGGGATATATCATGGTGGCGTTTCCGCTCGTTGTGGGAGCTGTCGCATTCTTTTTGACGGAGCCGGTACTGAAACTGCTTGATACTCCCGCGGAGATCATGGCGGATGCGGTCGGGTATATGAAGATCATGTGCATCGGCATCGTGTTCGTATCACTCTATAACTATGCTTCGTCGATGCTCAGGGCACTGGGGGATTCGAAGACGCCCCTCTTTTTCCTGATCTTTTCGTGTCTTCTGAATACGGGGCTGGATTTCCTTTTCGTGTGCGGATTTAACATGAGCGTGCGGGGAGCGGGAATAGCGACTGTCATCTCACAGTTTGTATCAGGGATCACATGTCTCGGATATGCGATGCTGAAGAATCCGTATTTTAAGTTCTCCAAAGAGGATCTGAAGTTCAATAAGGATATAACGCTGAGTGTCATCAAGCTGGGGATCCCGCTTTCACTGCAGTTTTCACTTATCGCGATCTCGTGCATGGCTCTTCAGAAGGTGGTCAATTCGTTCGGAAAGACCACGATGGCTGCCTTTGCCGCAACGAGCAGGATAGAGCAGATAATCCACCAGCCTTACCAGACCCTCGGAGCCGCGCTTTCCACCTTTACCGGACAAAACTACGGCGCCAGGAAGATGGACAGGGTCAGGGAAGGATATCGCAAGAGCGTCGTGATCATGGTGATCTTTTCGCTGATCATGTTCCCGGTCATGCAGCTTGCGAGCGAGGGAATAGTCGGACTCTTTGTCAAGGAAGGTCCCGTCATCTCCATGGGAGCAAAGGCTCTCAGGATCACGAGCATATTCTATGTGATGCTGGGATTCATATATGTGGTAAGAGGCGTGTTGAACGGACTCGGAGATTCCATATTTGCACTGCTTAATGGTATAGTGGAAGTAATAGGAAGATTCGTGGTGCCCGTTCTGCTCGTCGGTATCCCCTTTATCGGACTGTGGGGTATCTGGTGGTCGGTGGGCATCGTGTGGTCCATGGCCGGCATCACTGCGGTGATGAGATATCTGGCATACCGGAAAAAGGTCATGTGATGAATTCAGATCAGGGGGATATGCATGGCGAGATTAACGCTGCCCGGAGAAAGCAGACAGGGTACCGGTCTCAGGATATACAGAGACGGGGATGGGCTGAAGGTAGAGGGATCGATAAATCTCGGTTATATAGGTACATTTACGGATTCACAGATTGAGATAACCGATACCCTTGAAGAGATCAGGGACTGGCTCGTTGTCTGCGATATTCTCGGAGAAGTACGCTCCGATGATGAACTTATCTCGTTCCTGAACAGTTACTTCAATAACTTTGCGCATAGAATAGAAGAGAACATTGATAATATCAATGGCACATTCCTGCTGCATGTTCTTACCGATATGGACAGTTATGAAATGGATTTTATGACGATCGACAGACTGTTCATTGAAGACAAGCTCTTTTACGGCAATGAAGAGGACATTGCCGAAATCTATAATCCTGTAAGGGTGGGATTGTATAATCTTGCCCCTTATCTTGAAACTCCCAATGACGGAACCATTCCCAAGGGACATATCGAGACCGTGCTCAGGTCGTTTTATCCGGCGTTTGATTTCGACTGCTTTCTGGAAAATATCGTTCCGGAATATATCGGACTGGGTGACGGAGAGATCTCTTTCCAATGCTCCGACCATTTTGATGAAGAGATCCTGTGCGGAGCATATGCGGTGATCGGCGAGGATCTTTCCTTTTCCGACTGGCATAATCACTGATCGGTCCCAATAGTGGTATAATATCCGTGTATGACCGCCGTGAAACCGGCTTTTGGAAACTCATTCTTGCTTTTGAAAAGGAGGGCTTTGGGGAATTGAAAAGATTTCGTGAGATGGATTGGTACCGCAGGACTCTTGTGATCTTACTGCTTATCATGATGGTAGGCTTCAGTATCGTCTATATTACGACGCTTCACAGATGGGGATTCAATTATATTGATACCATTCTGGTCAAAAACGAAGCGAACGGATCCGTCACCTATTCCGGCAAGGTACATGGCAAGGAGACTGTCTTTACCGTGACAGGTAATACCGTTAATCTGACCGTCGCAGGAAAAGATGAAGGCACATATACCTATGTCGAAGATCCTTCTGTCATTCTTGAAAGCATGAAGAATGTGGAGGGCGTCAAGGGTATTGTGATCTATAAGGACGGAAAAGAATTCTTCACAGCCACAAATGAAAGTAATGTAATTCTGCATACGGACGAAGAGCATGTCATAATCCTTTCCGTGACAAAAACAGGAACAGCCGAAGGTAATAATCCGGCATATCCCACGGCGCAGACGATATTTATGCTGGTTCATGGACCGGAACTTACGCATCATGGCTACGGAGAGTGCTGGCTTATCGGATTGTTTTTAAGTGTTTTGACCATCATCGCAATGCTTTTTGCGGATGAAATATTTGATTTCTGCATGATGCTTGTGATCAAGGATTATTCTTCCTCCGAACCTACGGGTTTGGAACTGGCGACCAGGTATGCTTACTGGACTATTGCCGTGGTGGCGATCATCGCAATTTATGTGATCGGACTTGCACTGTGATGTGCATATAGAACTACACTCCGCTTCGGGAGTGCCGTATTTAAGGAGTTTATGAGGGGAAATGAAAACTAAATCCAATTTGAACAGGAAGTTTCTTTTGTTTGCCACGCTGTTCCTTTTGGTGGTTAATTTCTCGCTGGGGCTTGTCCTGACGAAGGAATCCACCGATGCGATGAAGGAACAGATCGGTGACAGGATGCTTGATGTTTCGAATACCGCCGCATCGATGCTGGACGGCGATGTGCTGAGGGATATACAGGCGGAGGATGCAGACACACCGGAGTATAAGGAGATACTCGAAACTCTTACATTTTTTCAGGACAATATCGAGCTTAAATATATCTATTGCATCCGTGATATGGGAAATAAAGAGTTCGTCTTTACCGTGGATCCCACGGTCATAGACCCCGGAATCTTCGGCGATCCGATAGTATACACCGATGCCCTGTATCAGGCGAGCCTCGGAAAGCCTTCTGTCGATAAGGTTCCCTACGAGGATGACTGGGGGAGATTCTACAGTGCATATTCTCCGGTCTTTGATTCAAACGGCAAGGTGTCCGGAATAGTTGCGGTCGACTTCAGCGCCGAATGGTACGATGACCAGATACGGACCCAGGCCATCACGACGATAGTCATCACGGTCATCTCACTTCTTATTGCATCGGTCATCCTTATTCTGGTCGGTGTTGTCGCAACAAAGAGATTCCACAAGCTTTACCTCGAACTTAATGCTCTTTCCGACGGCATTGAAACTCTTGCGAATGAACTGGCGGGAGGCGAGGAAATTGAAGGATATGAACTCCTTCATCCGGAAGAGAAGGAAGCTCCCAAGGATGAGATAAGCGCGATCAGCAAAAAGGTCCGTTCCCTTCAGAAGTATATGGGCATGGAAATTGCGTTCGTAAGGGCGCAGGCATACAAGGATATGCTCACCGGTCTCGAGAACAGGACTGCATATACGGAGTATATAGAGAAGCTGGAAAACAAGATAAAGAACAAAGTCGCAGACTTTACCGTTGCGATGTTCGATATAAACGGACTCAAGCAGATCAATGACACCGAAGGCCACGATGCCGGAGATGTTGCGATCAACAAAGCTGCCGATATCCTCAGGGAATCGTTCCCGGACGAGAGGATATTCCGTATCGGCGGTGACGAGTTCGTTGTCATTCTGAATAAGACCGGCGCCGAGATAGAGAGACTGATGGAAGGCTTCATCAAGCGTTATGACGATCTCGGAGAGGCGGACAAAAAGCGCCCGATCATGTCCGTAGGCTATGCGGAGCACGATCCCGATACCGATCATTTCTACTGCGACACATTCGAGCGTGCGGACCAAAATATGTACGAGAACAAGAAAGCTTACTACGAGCAGTTCGGAAACAGAAGAAGCAGGTGAACAGGAGGTTTGCATATGCACTTTGGTTTTTCATATGTCGGTCTTATATATCTGATCATGCTGTTCGTCCCGAATATCAAGTGGGCGAAGAACAAACCTGCAGATTATGACCTGTATGTGAAGAATGAAAGCAAAGTCCTTCTTGCGTTAGAGAGAGCGGGAGAGGTTCTTGTTACAGTCATTGTTCTGGTGTTCTCGGACTTCAATCTGCACGGACTTAAGTGGTGGGATCTTTGGCTTGCGGTCTCTTTTTTCCTGATGATCCTGTATGAGATGTATTGGCATCGCTATTTTAAGCTCAAGGGTGAGAGAAAGATGAGTGACCAGTACCGCAGCTTTGCCGGCTTTCCTCTTGCCGGGGCAACGCTTCCCGTACTTGCTTTTCTCCTTCTCGGAATATACGGAACCAATATCCTGCTGATCATCTCTGTGGTCATACTGGGTATCGGTCATATAGGAATTCATCTTGCACATGAAAAGGAAGTCCGCGGATCGGATGAGAAAAAGAGCCTGATTAAGACTATCCTCGAATGGAAGTGGATCATTCTGGCAATTGCAGCGCTTGTGTTTGTTGCGGTTTCTTTTGTGGCCGGTAAGATCGGCGGTCTGAAAGTGATTGAATTCAGCAATGATGCCGTCAGATACGAATACCCTTCCGATAACATCCTGGGTATCAAAGGAGCGGTCATTGACGGAAGTAATATCACTTATATATTTGACAAAGATCTGTGTGTTTTCAACGGATATGACGTGGAAAGGGCCGGTTATACCGACGGAATATATGCCTGCAGGAGCAACGTTCGAAATGTCAGACCGGAGGCAGCTTTTTTCAACCGGAAAAACGGAGAGATTTATCTGACTCTTTCTTTTGAAGAAGATACCGACATGTCACGTGTGGACGGTTTCTATCTGTATCTGTCCGATGATGAGTGGATCACGGTCAGTGATTCCACCGAAAATACCTATATAAGTCATATCGTGGTAAATTCCCACGAAGTACATAATCCCGGAACGGAGGCTCAGTACGAATCTGCTCACGGCCGTCAGTGGGACCAGTGCTGGAATCTGGACGGGAGCGGCAAGTGGAGTGAAGTACGGGAAAAATCGTATGGATGGGATAATATGCCACTGGAGTGAATGATCAAATGGAACCCGGGGACAGAGTAGTAATTGTAACAGACAGAAGTGAATATCCGGAGATCGCATTCAGTACGTTCATTCTTGTACTGTCGCTGACCGGAACGGCTATGATGTTCGAAAACACCGAAAGCACCACCGGACTTATGGCGGCGGGGCTTGAGAACCTGAAGTTCTTCACGGTGCTTTCGAATATTTTCTGCGGGATCGTTGCTGCGGTGAGGATCGTATATTTCATTTTCTCGAAGAAGTTCCCCGTTATCACCAAGATGATGTCAGCATCCGCTGTCGGACTTACTTTTCTTATAATCGCGGCTTTTCTTCAACCGCTCTATCCCGACCTTAACCTCTACGAAGGAGGCAATCGTTACTTTCACCTGATAGTTCCGCTGCTTGCAATGGCGGAATTCATAATCTTCAGGGCAAAAGAAAAGATCCCGTTCAGGTACACCTTCTACTGTGCGGCGCTTTCACTTGCATACGGAATCTTTTATCTTGGAAATATTCTTATAAACGGTATCGGAACCTGGCCCGAGACGAACGACTGGTACGGATTCCTCAACTGGGGCTTCCCCGTGGGGATAGCGATCTTTGCGGGTGTCGTGCTCATGAATTTCGGTATCGCATGTCTTCTCAGATACCTGAATAATCTGATACACAGAAGAGTCTACAGCGAAAGCTGACCGGGATTTGTATATTAATCCGTAAGAACTTCTATCCCCTGCGTCACTAACATATATCATAAACCATCATTTTGAGGGTATATCAAGGCGTATTTACCCTTAAAATGATGGTTTTTAAGTATGTAGTATAATTACATCATATACGAAAAGCATAACTGCGAATACTTGGAGCTAAGGTAAAAGATGAACAGATTATGGTATGACAAGGCGACAAATGACTGGAATAAGGCACTTCCTCTCGGAAACGGATTCATGGGAGCAATGTGCTTCGGCGGCACGCTTGTCGACCGCTTCCAGCTGAATAATGACAGCATATGGTGGAGCGGTCCCCGCGACCGCATAAATCCCGATGCGCGGGAAGGTATCCCCGGGATCAGAAAGCTGATCCGTGAGGGCAGGATATCCGAAGCGGAGGACCTTGCGAATGAGGTGATGGCGGGAATCCCCGAATATCAGAGCCATTATGAGCCGCTCGGAGATCTCTTTATCATCCCCGAGGGAAGCGAGAGGATCACTATCCTCGGAATCCGCGAATACTGGAACGGACAGCTGAACCGGATTGAGGAGATCCCGGATTATAAAAGAGAGCTTGATATAGACACCGGAATACACACCGTGAGCTATACGAAGGACGGTGTTAAGAATATCCGTGAGAGCTTTATTTCATATCCCGACAGGGTGATGGCGATAAAGTCGTCGGGACTTCCGCTTTCTGTATTTGCCGAGCGTGCGAACCAGTGTGAGAAGGTTTACAAACTTGATGACAGAACTCTCTGCATGGAGGGAAGAACCGGCAGCGGAGGACCTGCGTTCTGCATGGTATTTCGTGCCGTAGAGGGTAACCCTTATATCAAGGGAAGAACCCTTCATACGGACTCTGACTCCGTTATACTGGTTGCTTCGCAGACGTCCTTTTACTGTAAGGATTTTGTGGCGGATGCCGTTAAGACAATCGATGAAGCGGAGAAGCTCGGCTACGCTAAGCTGAAGGAAAGACATATCGCCGATGTTTCCGAACTTATGAACCGTTGCACGCTTTCCATAGAGTGCGAGGACAGGGATGATGTTCCGACGGATGAAAGACTTGGAGCCGTTCGGGACGGAGGAGAAGATAACGGACTTATCAATCTTTCCTTTGCTTACGGCAGGTATCTGCTTATTTCCTCGAGCCGTGTCGGAAGCCTTCCCGCAAATCTGCAGGGCATATGGAATGACAGCTTCTCGCCCATGTGGGACAGCAAGTACACCATCAACATCAATGCACAGATGAATTACTGGCCTGCGGAAAACACCGGACTTTCGGAGCTGCATCTTCCTCTTTTCGAACTGATAAAGAGAATGGTTCCGAATGGTCGCAAGGCTGCGTCTGAGATGTACGGTGCAAGGGGCTGGATGGCTCATCACAATACCGACATATGGGGAGACTGTGCGCCTCAGGATACATGCACTTCGTCGACCTATTGGCAGATGGGTGCAGCGTGGCTCTGTTTGCATATTCTCGAGCATTACCGCTACACGAAGGACCGTGCATTTATGGAAGAGTATCTGCCTATCGTAAAGGAAGCCGCTCTTTTCTTTGAGGACACCCTGATCGATAACGGCGAAGGCAAGCTGGTTGTTTCGCCTACGGTCTCGCCCGAAAATACTTACGTTCTTCCGAATGGTGAAAAGGGAACGATGTGCGAGGGTGCGTCGATGGATGCGCAGATCCTGTATGAACTTTTTGGCGGACTCATTGAGACGGGAATGCTGAGCGATGATGAGAAGAACCGCTACGCGGCTATTCTGGAGAAGCTTCCGAAGCCCGTGATCTCAGATATAGGAACGATTCAGGAATGGGCGAAGCCCTATGAGGAAGTCGAGATAGGACACAGACATATATCGCATCTGTTTGCACTTTATCCCGGCAAGCAGTTCTTTGACAGTGATGAAAAAGAAGAACTACTCAAGGCGGCACGTGCAACGATCGAAAGAAGACTTTCGGGCGGCGGCGGACACACGGGATGGTCGAGAGCATGGATCATCAATATGTGGGCAAGACTCGGAGACGGTGACAAATGCTACGAGAACATCGTTGCGCTGCTCCGTAAATCGATGCTCCCGAATCTCTTCGACAATCACCCGCCCTTCCAGATAGACGGAAACTTTGGACTTGTCTCAGGCATCGCAGAGATGCTGCTCCAGAGCCACGAAGGCGAGGATAAACTCCTGCCCGCACTTCCCGCGGCATGGCCAAACGGCAAGGTCACCGGCCTGCGCTCCCGCTCCGGTAAGGTATACGACATTGAATGGAAGGACGGAAAGATAATATAGCCGCCGAAGGCACTATTCTTTCCATAGTTTTATGGTTTCCAGCAGTTTTTCTTTTTCTTTTTTGCTGAGTTTATGTATTTCCGCAAACAACGCATTGTCCAATGCGTTGTTTTTGTATTCAGGTTCCAGATTGCCTACGAGTGAATCGAGAGTTACACCCATCATTTTGGCATAAAATATTAGAATTCGCAGAGACATGGCGGTGCGTCCGTTCTCAACATTACTGATGTATCCCGGAGTGACTTCCAGTTCTTCTGCAACCTGGCCTTGAGTGAGTCCGAGGTTTATTCTGTATGATTTTATCTTCTCTCCATAGTTATCATCCATATTAATTTCCTCCGTAAATGCTTATTGTATATAAACTATACTATAGATATTGACAGCAAACCGATTTAAACATAGTATAAAAAACATACAATAAATATACAAGTGAGTTTTTGGTGAATACAGAGTAATTATATTGTAATTACGGGGGCGTATATGATAGTATTTGAATGGGATGACAACAAAAACAGGATTAATATTGTTAAGCATGGAGTTTCTTTTGAAGAGTCGCAAACGGTGTTCTTTGATGATAATGCGCTTTTGGAATTCGATGAGGAGCATTCGACTGTTGAAGAACGGTTCAGGATTCTTGGAACGAGTTTCAGGGGCAATGTTCTTATAGTTGTTCATTGTGTTCGTGAAAATGATGTTATTCGGATCATTTCTTCGAGAAAAGCAACAAATAAAGAAACCAAAGCTTACAAGAGGAGACTAAAAAATGAGTGATAAATATCTTGAAAAAGAATTTGATTTTAGCAAAGCGGTTAAAAATCCGTATGCCAAAAAATTAAAACAGCAGGTTACTATCAAACTCTCCTCAGAAACTGTAGAATATTTTAAAAATACAGCAGCTGAGGTTGGAATTCCTTATCAGACTTTGATAAATATGTATTTGGATCAATGTGTAAAAGAAGGAAAAAAACCTGAGATGAATTGGGTTTAAAGATTATATTATGAAAAAGAAATCGATCAAGAAACGAATACTTATTGCACTGATAATTTTGCTGGCAGTCTTTTTCATTGTGCTTATGCCGGTGGTCTCCTTGCTGACATACGGCACGGTATTTGGGATCAGATATCAGACTCCCGAAGAGAGAATGCTTTATCCCGAGGATTTTCCCGGACTTATCATGGACAGTGAAAGCTTTACTTCGAATGAGGGACAGACACTTGCCGGATACTTCTATCACCGCGATGGCATCGATCCGAAGGGTGTTGTGATCATGGCTCACGGCATCGGAGGAGGCGGACACAATCCGTACATGGTCTCTGCGAATTATTTTACGGAGCACGGCTATTACGTATTCGCGTATGATGCGACGGGCAATGATAACAGCGATGGCGATTCTGTAAGAGGCCTGCCCCAGGGAGTCATCGATCTCGACTACGCAATCTCTTATGTCGAAAGCAGTGAGAAGTTCGCAGGTCTTCCTGTTTTCCTTTTCGGGCACAGCTGGGGAGGATACTCCGTAACGTCCGTACTGAATGAGCATCCGGAAGTTGCCGCTGTATGCTCGGTATCGGGTTTTAATAAATCCCTCGATCTCATACAGGCACAGGGAGAGGAAATGATCGGACCTGCGATCAACCTGATGCTGCCATATCTGAACCTGTACGAGAGGATCAAATTCGGTAAATACGCAACCCAGACCGGAATGGACGGATTCAATAATTCCGACGCTGCCGTGATGGTTGTTCACAGCGCGGACGACACGACCGTACCGATCATATACGGATACGATATCTATTATGCGACGTATTCTGACGATCCCGATTTCAACTTCGTAAGATATGAAGATCAGGGACACAACCATATCCTGTCCATGGATTCAAATCCGGAACTTATGGATCTGATAGTAGAGTTCTACGATAAGCACGTTTAAACAGCACAGGGGGGACAACTGATAAGGAGGTATCTTAATGAAAGAAAAGAAGATTGCAACAGTGTTATATGCTCTGTGTCTTATTGGGTTGATCCTTTTGGGAGCGTATATTAAAAATCTTCCCGGTTTTGTTGCGATAGTCTGTGTTGTTCTTTTATTTGTATTATTGGCATTAGGAGTGGGATACACTGTGAAAGCAAAAAATAAGTTGCGATAAATTGAAAAACTTAGAACAAACTTAGAACTGAGATAAAAAATGAGGGTTTCGATTTCTTCGAAACCCTCATGGTTACTGAATCGGCGTGACAAGATTTGAACTTGCGACCTCTACGTCCCGAACGTAGCGCTCTACCAAGCTGAGCCACACGCCGTGATTAACAAAATAGTTTTTTAATGAAGCTGCGTCTTGCAGGTCGACCTGATTTCTGCAAAAATAAGGTATACGTTGCTCTCAGGCGACTTATGAATAATACACTTTTTGAAAAATCGTGTCAATCACACACAGGAGAATGCTTATGGCAGCAAAGAAAGCAAAACACATGACCGTTAATGAGATAAAGAAGATCGTAGCAGGTCTTTCACTTCAGCAGAAGGCATACCTTACGACCGGCGTCGGAAGCTGGGAGACCGCGGAATTTCCCAAGAAGGGGGTTCCTAAGGAGTGGATGTGCGACGGCCCTCACGGACTCAGAAAGCAGATCAATGACGTGCATGCCGATATCAACGATTCCATCGATGCCGTAAGCTTCCCCGCGGAGTGTGCGGTAGCTGCAAGCTGGGACAGGGAGCTTATTTATGAAGCTGCAAAGGCTATAGGAAACGAAGCCCAGGCCAATGACGTCCAGATGGTCCTCGGACCCGGCGTCAACATGAAGAGAAGCCCCCTTTGCGGACGTAATTTCGAGTACATGTCGGAGGATCCTTATCTTGCCGGCGAACTCGGTGCGGCCTATGTAAACGGTCTTCAGAGCACCGGCGTATCCGCATGCGTTAAGCATTTCTTCGCTAATTCTCAGGAGACCGACCGCTTCACCTCTTCGAGTGAAATGGACGAGACCACGGAGCGCCAGATCTATCTTCCCGCGTTTGAGACCGTCGTTAAGAAGGCTCATCCCGGTTCGGTCATGGCCGCATACAACAAGGTAAACGGAACCTACATGACTGAGAACAAGAAGTACCTCACCGACATCCTCAGAAAAGAGTGGGGCTTCAAAGGAATGGTCGTAAGTGACTGGGGTGCAACCCATAACAGGGCAGGTGCCATCGAAGCCGGATGTGACCTCACGATGTGGCAGCAGCACGAGACCGATAAGGACATCATCAAGGCCGTAAAGAGCGGAAAGCTTGCAGAGTCCAGACTGGATGAAGCTTGCGTCAATATCCTCAGGCATGTGTTCGGAACCGTTGAAGAGCACAGGGATGTTAAGATCGACCTTAACGAGAACCACGAGATCGCCAGAAAACTCTTCGAAAGCTCCATCGTCCTTCTCAAGAATGACGGAAACATCCTTCCTCTCAGCAAAAAGAAGAAGGTTCTCATTCTCGGAGACTTTGCGAAGAACCCCAGATACCAGGGCGGCGGAAGTTCACACGTTTCAACCTGCAGGGCAACCAACGTGGTCGATGCGACCAAGGATATGCCCAATGTATCATATAAGCAGGGCTACGGTCCCGGACCCAAGGCTCCCACTCTTACCGATCCCAAGTTCTGGACCACCCGCATCACGCCTTCGGACTATAAGCCCGATAAGAAGCTGATCGCAGATGCGGTAAAGGCAGCAAAGCAGGCTGATGTTGTTGTTATCTTCGCCGGACTTCCCGAGGCTCTCGAATCTGAAGGCGCGGACCGCGTAGATATGAGAATGCCGGATTCCCACAACGCTCTCATCGAAGAGGTTGCGAAGGTCAACAAGAATGTTGTGGTCGTACTTCAGAACGGTGCACCCGTGGAGATGCCCTGGATCGATGATGTTAAGGGTATACTCGAGACCTATCTCGGCGGTGAGGCAAGCGGCGAAGCCGTAAGGGACGTCCTTTTCGGAGATGTTAACCCTTCCGGACGCCTTCCCGAGACCTTCCCGTTCATCCTCGAGGACAATCCTTCATATCTGTTCTACTTCGGATGTGATGATGTGGTAAAATACAGCGAAGGTGAGTTCATCGGCTACAGATATTACACCACCAAGATGATGCCCGTGCTCTTCCCGTTCGGATACGGACTTTCCTATACGAAGTTTGATTATTCGAATCTTAAGATCGATGCAAAGGGATTCATCGGCGATGAGAAGACCGGCGGCATCAGTGTATCCGTCAAGGTCACCAATACCGGTAAGAAGGCGGGCAGGGAAGTTGTCCAGCTCTACATCGGCGTTAACAAGTGTGCTCTTCAGAGACCCGTCAGGGAACTTAAGGGCTTTGCCAAGACGAAGCTCCTTGCACCCGGAGAAAGCGAGACAGTTACTTTTGAGCTTACCTCCAGGGATTTTGCTCACTGGAACGAAGAGGCTCACGCATACGTCCACTACACCGGAGAGTATGAGATCCAGATCGCAAGGAATGCCGAAGAGATCGAGCTTGCCGCACCCGTGGACATCGAGGGAGCATATCCCCGCAAGACCGTTAATAACAACAATCCCGAAATAAATTGATAGTTAAGACACCGGGGATGCCAACACCCCGGTGCAAAACCGTGATATGAAGAAAAGAAAGAGACTGGCGTTCTTCGGAAGCAGCCTTTCAAGCAGATACAAGAGAATACTGTGCAGGTCGTTTGCCATTGCGGCGGAAGAACTGGATGTGGATCTGGTCATTTTCAATGCGTACGGAAAGCTCCGCAATGTTAATTTCGTGTCTGCGGACAATGAATCCGGTCTCATCGACTATGTTGATCTCGACCAGTTCGACGGTATTGCTTTTGACGGTGAAGGCTATACCGTAAACGGTATGTCGGACAAGGTGGAGCGCAAGCTCCGCGGCGCTAAATGTCCCGTTGTATCCGTCAGCAGCCATATCGACGGATTCCACAATATCGAGTTTGACGATGAAGGCGGTCTCAGGCAGATGGTCGAACATTTCCTCGATCATCACCACTTTACCAAGATAGGCTTTATGTCCGGATATCTGACCCATCCCGATGCCGTAAAGAGATTGAATGAATTCCGTTCGGTCATGAAAGAGCGCGGCCTTCCCGAGGACGGAGCCGGCATGTTTGAGGGTGACTTCTGGTATGAAAAGGGACCGGAGGCAGCCAGATATTTCCTTTCACTTCCCGAACGTCCCGAAGCCATTGTCTGTGCGAATGACTTTATGGCCATGTCACTGATCAATTCCCTTAGACTGGCCGGAATAAAGGTTCCTCAGGATATTGCGGTTTCCGGATACGACGGAACGCCCGAGGGCAAGGATTATCTGCCCCATCTGACCACGGTCACCAGGGAGCAGCTTGATGTTGCGCGCAAAGCATTGAATCTTCTCGTTACGCTTTCGGACAACCCGGATGTTAAGGATTTCGATCTGAAGGTCACTCCGAAGCCCATCTTTTCCCAGTCCTGCGGATGCGATACATTCGAATACGAGCATGTTCTCGATATAGTGGACCGCGTTCATGACGAGATGAGGAACATGAACGAGAGCCTTTATGAGTCGGAGTCCGCCATGGTCAAGCTCAACAAGGCTGACAGCGTGCGTACGATGGAGACCATATTTGAGGAGGATGCCGTCAATTTCGGTGAGTATTCTTCATTTTTCCTGATGGCGCATACGGACTCGGAGGGAAGGACTTCCTTTGACAGTGAGTTCACCATGCCCTCCGGTGAATACAAACCCATCATGTGGATCGACAAAAAGAATGAATACACGGAAAGCTCCCACGATCTGAGCAGCTCCATGATCATTCCCGAGTCAAATGCCGACAGAAGCCATGTTTACTATGTGATGGCGGTGCATTACGGAGAGGTGATATTCGGTTATTCCGTACTTGAACTTACCGGCAGGGATATTTTCAACGAATTCTACAATGTTTGGATGCATACGATAGGTCTTTCGCTAGATACGCTTAAAAAGAGGGACCATATCGAAAAGCTCATAACCAGGCTCGAGGGCCTCAGCGTAACGGACGAGCTTACCGGGCTTTACAACAGACGCGGATTTGATGACAAGGCCCGTTCGGCGCTTGCGGGATACACGGAAGCCAAGACGGTCTGCTCCATGGTCATCGACATGGACGGTCTGAAGTCGATCAATGATAAGTTCGGTCACTATGAGGGCGACCGTGCGATCAGGGCGCTTGCGGACTGCATTAAAAAGTGCAGCGATTTCGGTGAGATCGCTGGAAGAGCGGGCGGAGACGAGTTCTATGTATTTGCGCCGGACTATTCCGAGGCGCGCCTTAACCGTTTTGTTGAGCGCATGAAGGATTTTGTTGACGGGTACAACAAGGCCAACAGGCTGAATTACAAGCTCGATTTCAGCATCGGAACCTACCTTACCGAGGCGGATTCCTACGGCAGGATCGAGGATTATTTCAAGATCAGCGATGCCAGGATGTACGAGCAGAAAACGTCCAAACCGGGGCGAAGAAAGTAGACTTTCATTAAAAAATTGAAAAAAATAAAATTTTTTGTTGATTTTCTTTTTGATAGGTGCTAATATCCCATTGTTGCACTAAAAAGGACCGCTAGCTCAGTTGGTAGAGCACCTGACTCTTAATCAGGGTGTCCAGGGTTCGAGCCCCTGGCGGTCCACGCGAGGTCGCAGGCTTGCTTTGAAGCGGGTTTGTGGCCTTTTCCTTATTCATAAAAATATTTTGAGAGGTATATATGCTCCGGATATTCGACACACATGCGCATTATGATGACGAAGCCTTCGATGCGGACCGGGATGAGGTACTGCAGGGCCTTGCCGCGCAGGGAATTGCGAGGGTCACGGATATCGGGGCGGGAATAGAGTCTTCGAAGGCCGCACTCGGGCTTTCGAAGAAGTATGATTTTATGTACTGCGCGCTCGGCGTCATTCCCGGAAAATGCTCGGAGATCACGGATGAAACCTGGAAATGGCTCTGCGAATCCGCCGAAAAGGAAGAAAAATGCGTCGCGATCGGTGAGATCGGCCTTGATTACCACTGGGACGACGATCCGAGGGATGTTCAGGCGCTCTGGTTCGGAAATCAGATAGAGCTTGCCAAAAAAATCGGAAAACCCATCGTCGTACACTCAAGGGATGCGGCAAAAGATACGATAGATATTATGAAGGCACATTCCGCAGGGGATGCGGGCGGAGTCATCCACTGCTACTCCTACACGGCGGAGAGTGCAAGGGAATTCCTGGATATGGGTTTCTTTTTCGGGATCGGAGGGGTCGTGACCTTCCAAAACGCGAAGAAGCTCGCAGAGGCAGTGCGTTTCATCCCTCTTTCGAACATTGTCCTGGAGACGGATTGCCCTTATCTGGCACCGGTTCCGCACAGGGGAGAGAGGAATCATTCGGGGTATCTGAACCTCGTCGCGGACCGCATTGCCGAGATCAAGGAAATGCCCGTCGAAACGGTGATTGAGGAGACTTTCCGCAACGCCTGCAGACTATACAAACCGGCGGAAATATGATAGAATTTACCCAAATAAATTAAAGTAGATTCATTCTTATGGTACCGGGGGGAAACGAGGTACTTATATGAAGATAGAGAGAGTAGATGACAAAACTATAAAGTGCTATCTCTCCAAGGATGAACTGGCTTATTACCAGGTTGATTACAGTGATTTCATTTCCAGGACCGAGAATGCCCAGAGGCTCCTGAGAGAGATAATAGAAACAGCCAAGACCGAGGTGGGTTATCACCCTCCGAAGATCGCTTTTGAGATGCAGATAATGATGGTTCCCGAGCAGGGAATGGTTCTTACCTTCTCCGAGAAGGACCCCGCACTCGGTGTGGATCCTTCCAAACTCGGCGGATTCATCGACACTCTCAAACAGCTCCTTGAGCATGTAAAGGAAGAATCCGGCGGAACGACCGGTGCACTCGGCGCGCTTCCCGGACTCGGACAGGGCGGCCTTTCGCTTCCCGCTCCGTCTGCCGTACCTTCGGTTCACGGCGGCGAAAAGCAGCAGAGTGCTCCCGCGATCGATGTCAACGATGCGATATTCATGTTTACATATCTGGCGGATTTTATGGATTATGCCCAGGGTCTTCCCAGGGGGATCCGCATTGACTCGACCCTTTACAAGATGGGTCAGGAGTATTACCTGCATATCTCAAGAGGAAAGGCTTCCTACGACCGCTTCAGCAGAAGCTGCGTACAGGCTTTGGAATTTTCACAGCTCTACAGTGCCGGCCCCGGATGTGATGAAGTCCTCAAGGAACATGGTGAGGTTATGATCGCAACGAAGGCCGTGAACAGATTCCGTAAGTAATGTTTGTTTTAACAGGCGGCCCCTTTCTGACGGGGGCCGCCTTAAATTGTTTTTAGAGGAAATCAGGGTTAAGGAGGAAAAAGGATGTTTGTATGTCCCAACTGCGGGGCCAATATCAATTTTGATCCCGGCAAGCAGCTGCTCCACTGTGATTTCTGTGATACGGATCTATCACCGGATTCCGTGATCCAGAAAGATGATGCGGTAGAGAGCACTTACACCGAGTCCGAAGCCGATGCGAATTCCGAAACAGGTTATAAGGAGTACACCACTACGATCTATACCTGTAAGGAGTGCGGAGGTGAGATCCTTGCTTACGACAACACGGTCGCAACCTTCTGCAGCTACTGCGGGGCATCTACCGTTCTTTCCAGCCGTATAGGTAAGGAAAGGGCACCCGAATACATCATTCCTTTTAAGATAACCAAGGAGCAGAGCGCCGAGCTTTACAGGAAGGCTGTTAAAAAGGCTCTCTTTGCACCCGCGTACATGAAGGAAGATACCGTCATCGAGAAGTTCCGCGGTATCTATATGCCTTACTGGATCTATGACTTCAAGGAGAACCGTCCCGCTTCACTCCGCGGTCAGGAGGATCACAGGAGCGGCGATTACATCATCCACACACATTACGATATCAATACCAATGTGGATGCCGAGTACAACGGTCTCGCATACGATGCTTCCTCACAGTTTAACGATAATCTGAGCGAAGCGATCGCACCCTTTGATTTCAATACCGCCGTTCCGTTCAACACCACTTACATGAGCGGATTCTATGCGGATGCGGCGGATACCGATGCAAAGCTTTATGCCGATCAGGCCCGCATGATCGTCACCGCCGATATTTACAATAATATCGCCAGGGACCCTGCGGTAAAGAAGATCACGTTAAAAACGGACAGCATGTCGAACCTTGCTCCCGAGAAAACGGAGAGCAGGCTCGGATATTTCCCCGTATGGTTCCTTTCATGCAAGAACAAGGACCGCATTACCTATGCGGTCATTAACGGACAGACCGGTGAGGTTGCGACGGATATTCCCATTGATTTCAAAAAGTACCTGATCTCATCGCTGATAGTGACGATCCCGCTTTTTGCACTTCTGTATCTGGTGCCCATGATAAAACCCACGACCCTGATCGTATTTGCTCTTATCTTCTCGATCATAAGCATGATCATCGTATGTTCGCAGAAGAACAAGATCTATGTGAGGACCTTTAATCTTGATGACAAGGGTCTCCGCTACAGACAGGAGCAGGCTGCCAAGGCCAAAGGGCCGGATGCCGGAACAAATCCGCAGCCGCAGCCTCAGGCAAGGCCGGGGATCAAATCGGGTGCAGGTAACGATGCGTTCTTCTCGATACTTGCCGTGATCGGTTTCCTGCTCAGTATGTGTGCAGGCGGCGTGGGAGTCGTTCTTTACTTATGTGTCATCGTCCCCCTCATTACCAATGCCAGGAAGAACAAGAGCAAGAAGGTGGTTGTGGACGATTCCAAGGTTAAGGCAAAGGCACCCGGCGGAGAGAAGTTCCTGCTCTGCTTAAAGCCCCTCATCGGTGCGGTGATCGCCATTGCCATTTGGCTGATCGCTCCCATTTCGGATGAATACTATTACATTGCTGCACTCATATGCATGGTCGGAGTTCTTCTTTCCTTCTTCGACATGATCAAGCAGCACAACGAGCTTTCGACAAGAAAGCCGCCTCAGTTCGATAAGAGAGGAGGTGACGAAGCATGAAGAGATCATTAAGAAATCTCCTCCTCATACTTTCACTTTCCGTTCTTTTTGCGGCTGCGTGCATAGTCCCTTCCGTAACGGCGAAGGCTGATGATGCCTTTGATTATTATGACTATCCCGATGTTGACAAGTACAATCCGGATACCGATTACCGTATAGTCATCATCGATGCGGCAGATCTGTTTACAAACGAAGAGATAAAGCAGCTTGCAAATGAGATGGCTCCCATCACCACATACGGACATGTCTGTCTCATCACTACCGATGAGAACGGCTACGGCGATACACAGTACTATGCCGAAGAACTTTACGACAGGATGTTCGGTTATGACAGCGGAACCATGTTCGTCATCGATATGGACGAGAGATTGCTCTGGATCCAGTCTGACGGAGCTGTCCTTAAGACCGTCAACAGGTCATATGCGAACGATATAACGGATAACTCTTACCGTTATGCATCCGACGGAGATTATTACCGTTGTGCATCCAAGGTATTCAGCCAGATCAATACGATCCTGAGCGGAGGCAAGATCGCACGTCCCATGAAGGTTGTCTGCTCGCTGTTCATGGCACTGCTGATCTCATTCCTTTTGAATTACTTTATAGTTAACGGTGCTTCCAAGATCCAGAACACCTCAAGCAACGAGATGCTCACGGGAGCAGCCAAGACGTTCAGATACACCACGCCCAACATTGTCCAGACCGGCCAGACGAGAACATATTCGCCCCAGTCCTCGGGAAGCAGCGGCGGAGGCGGCGGCGGACACAGAAGCGGCGGTGGCGGCGGAGGCCATCACGGCGGCGGCGGAGGTCACAGATTCTGATATGGCTTACAGACTTGCCGTATTCGATATGGACGGCACCATACTCAATACGATAGATGACCTGACGGATGCAACAAACCACGCGCTCGAAGCCTGCGGATATCCCACCCATACGGTGGATGAAGTAAGGTTCTTCGTCGGAAACGGTATCGCAAAGCTCATCGAAAGGGCAACGCCCGCGGGCACGTCCGAAGAAGAGCGGGAGAAGGTAAGAGCGGAATTCATGGCTTATTACAGGATCCACAGTGCCGACAGGACGGGACCGTATGACGGTGTTAAGGATCTTCTCGAAAAGCTCAGGGCAGCAGGCGTAAGGACAGCGGTCGTATCCAACAAGCCCGATGTCGCGGTAAGGGATCTGGTCGTAAAGTATTTCGACGGTCTCTTCGATGCCGCGGTGGGCGATATGGAAGGTCAGAGGACCAAGCCCGCACCCGATATGTGCATGAAGGTTTTCGAAGGGCTCGGCACAGGTCCCGAAGATGCCGTCTACATCGGGGATTCCGATACCGATATTCAGACGGCGAGAAACGCGGGCACGGATGAGATACTCGTTTCCTGGGGTTTCAGGGGAAGGGAGTTTCTCGAAGAGCACGGAGCAAAGATCATCTGCGATACGACGGATGAGGTTTATGACATTATTGTCGGAAAATAAAACAGACTCCCGAGCGGAGATGAAAATATTTAAGAGGTAAGTAAAATGGCAGACAAGAAACTGGTTGAAGAGATCACATCAATGGACGAAGATTTCGCCCAGTGGTATACGGATATCGTCCGTAAGGCTGAGCTGATCGAGTACACATCCGTCAAGGGATGCATGGCTATCAAGCCCGACGGCTACGCTATCTGGGAAAACATTCAGGCCGAGCTGGACAAGAGGTTCAAGGCTACCGGAGTCCGCAATGTATATATGCCCATGTTCATCCCCGAGTCTCTTCTTGAGAAGGAGAAGGATCATGTAGAGGGCTTTGCTCCCGAGGTTGCATGGGTAACCCACGGAGGACTCGAACCCCTCCAGGAGAGAATGTGCGTACGTCCCACATCCGAGACCCTTTTCTGCGATTTCTACAAGAATGATGTTCATTCCTACAGGGATCTTCCCAAGGTTTATAATCAGTGGTGCTCTGTCGTCAGATGGGAAAAGGAGACCAGACCCTTCCTCCGTTCCAGGGAATTCCTCTGGCAGGAGGGACATACCGCTCACGCTACCGCCGAGGAAGCGGAAGCAAGAACCGTACAGATGCTGAATGTCTATGCGGATTTCCTTGAGGAGGTACTCGCTATCCCCGTCATCAAGGGACAGAAGACCGAGAAGGAGAAGTTCGCGGGTGCCGAGGCTACGTATACCGTAGAAGCTCTCATGCATGACGGAAAGGCTCTCCAGTCCGGAACCAGCCACAATTTCGGCGACGGCTTCGCCAAGGCATTCGACATACAGTTTGCCGACAAGGACAACACATTAAAGTACGTACACCAGACATCATGGGGTGTTACCACCAGACTCATCGGTGCGCTAATCATGGTACACGGAGACAACGAGGGACTTGTGCTTCCTCCCAGGGTTGCTCCCATCCAGCTCTGCATCATCCCCATCCAGCAGAAGAAGGAAGGCGTACTCGACAAGGCTTACGAACTCAGGGATAAGCTGTCGGGCGTTGCAAGAGTAAAGGTGGACGATACCGACAAGACACCCGGATGGAAATTCTCCGAGGCTGAGATGAGAGGATATCCCCTTCGTCTCGAGATCGGTCCCAAGGACATCGAAGCCGGCAAGTGTGTTCTCGTCCGCAGGGATACAAGGGAGAAGATCGAGATCTCGCTTGATGAGGTTGAGAGCAAAGTAAGCGAACTCCTTGAGACGATTCAGAAGGAGATGCTCGAAAGAGCAAGAGCTCATCGTGATGCACATACCTACAGTGCAGTCACCTATGATGAGTTCAAGAAGATATTTAACGAAAAGTCCGGCTTCGTAAAGGCTATGTGGTGCGGCTGCAGGGAGTGTGAGGATCAGATCAAGGCAGATCTTTCCGTTACCAGCAGATGCATGCCTTTCGAGCAGGAGAAGCTTTCCGACACATGTGTATGCTGCGGAAAGCCTGCAACCAAGATGGTCTATTGGGGAAGAGCATATTAATACCCACAATGATATTGCATGAACATGATCGTCATCGACCTTGAGTGGAACCAGTCCTCTACAGGGACAGAAGATACCGCCCCCGGACTCCCCTTCGAAATAATCGAGATCGGAGCCGTGAAGTACGGTGAGGGCGGAAAGCTCGTCTCGGAATTCAGCGAACTCATCAGACCCAGGGTCTACAAGAAAATGCATAACTACACCAGCAAGCTCGTTCATCTTCAGATGGAGGAGCTTGAAAAAGGTGATTATTTCGAGAAGGTTGCGGAAAGATTCTTTGAGTGGTGCGGTCCGGATGTCCTGTTCGTGACCTGGGGGCCCGGAGACATTACCGTGCTCCAGCAGAATCTGAAGTATTTCGAAGTTCCGCTGATCAATGACGGTCCCGTCGCATATCTGGATGCGCAGAAGCTCTTCAACCTCAGTGAGGAAAAGCAGACCAAGAACAGACGCGGGCTCGAGTATGCCGTCGATCATTTCGGCATCACGAAGGACATTCCCTTCCACAGGGCGTTCAGCGATGCGTATTACACCGCACAGGTTTTAAGAAGGCTCCTTGAGAAGGACCCGGAGCTGATCAGGTTTGAATCCTTCGATACCACTTTCCCTCCTCTTGATAAAGAGCATGAGGTCAGGGTCATATTCCCGACGTATGAGAAATTCATATCCAGGGTATATGAAAACCGCGACAAGGCTTTTAAGGACAGGGAGATACTTTCCACAAGATGCTATGTCTGCGGAAAGCGTGCAAAGCGCCGGATCAGGTGGTTTTCGATGGGAGACAGGAGATACTACTGCCTCTGCGAATGCGAAGAGCACGGACTGCTCAAGGGCAAGATCGTGATGCATCCTGTGGCCGATCCCGAGGGCGTATATCTGATCAAGATCCTGCGCCTCGTTAATGACAAGGAAGCCGCGGTTGTGGAAAAGAGGTTCAACAAGGTCCGCGAGTTCAGAAAGAACAACACGAACGGACGCAAGCCCAGGAAGCCCGGCAAGAACACTTCGGGTCTGATCCCCGAGGATACCGGAGAAGACTGATATCAAAGATTTTTCCGAGGAATTAAAGAAGCTGCCGGATAAGCCCGGAGTTTACATCATGCGTGATGCGGATGATGTTATTCTGTACGTCGGAAAAGCGATAAACCTCCGGAACCGTGTAAGAAGCTACTTCAGGAAGAACATAGGACGCGGACCCGCCATCGACAATATGGTGGAGAAGATCGACCGCTTCGAGTTCATCGTCACGGGTTCCGAACTTGAGGCACTGGTCCTTGAGAATAACCTGATCAAGGAGCATTCACCCAAATACAACACCCTTCTCAAGGATGACAAGACATACCCTTACATCAAGGTGACGGTGGGTGAGAAATACCCGAGGATCCTTTTTTCGAGGATCATGAAAAGGGACAAGTCCAGATACTTCGGACCCTACAGTTCGGCGGCGGCCGTCAAGGACACCATTGAGCTTCTGAACAGGCTCTTTAAGCTGCGCACGTGCAACAGGCATCTTCCCGAGGACATCGGACTCGAAAGGCCCTGCCTGAACTATCACATAAACAGGTGCAGCGGACCCTGCCAGGGATATGTTTCCGAGGAAGAGTATGCTGCCCAGGTTGCGGGTGCGCTGGAATTTTTAAACGGCAATTACGGTCCGATAATTAAGAACCTTGAAAATAAGATGAGGGCTGCCTCCGAAGAAATGAAATTCGAGGAAGCGGCCGAGTACAGGGATCTGGCGGAGTCCGTAAGGAGCGTTGCCCAGAAGCAGAAGATCACCGGAAATGTCGGAACCGACAGGGATGTCATAGGTATGAGCCGCGACGGTGAAGATATCGTAATGCAGATCTTCTTCGTAAGGGACGGAAAGCTGATCGGACGCGAGCACTACCACATGACGGATTCACTCCTGGAATCGGACAGCGAGGTCACGGGCGAATTCCTGAAGCAGTTCTATTCCGGAACAAGCTTCATCCCGAGGGAGATAATGATAAGGAATGCTCCCGAGGACTCGGAGCTCATAGAAGGATGGCTTTCGGAAAAGAGTTCGCACAAGGTCGTTCTTTTCACTCCGAAGATAGGCACTAAGGAAAAGCTTCTTGAGATGAGCGAGGAAAATGCACGTATCATCCTCCATAACGATGCCGAGAAGCTCAAGGCAGAGGAAGCACGCACATCGGGTGCGGTACGTGAGATAGAGGACATACTGGGGATTGAAGGCCTGGACAGAATGGAGGCGTTCGATATCTCCAATACCAACGGATTCGAGAATGTCGCTTCGATGGTCGTATACGAAAACGGAAGTCCTAAGAGAAGCGATTACAGGAAGTTCAGGATAAAGTCGGTCGAAGGTCCCGATGATTACGCCTGCATGAGGGAGGCGCTGACCAGACGCTTTACCCACGGAATGGAGGAAGCGGAAAGGCTTAAAGCAAGTGAAGAGGGAGCAAGTGTTTCCTTTTCGCATATGCCCGATCTCCTTCTCATGGACGGCGGAAGAGGACAGGTCAACATCGCGCTGGAAGTTCTCGGAGAGCTGGGGCTTGAGATACCCGTATGCGGAATGGTCAAGGATGACAGGCACCGTACGAGGGGACTGTACTTTAACAATGTCGAGCTCCCGATAGATACCCACTCCGAAGGCTTCAAGCTGATCACGAGGATCCAGGATGAAGCGCACAGATTCGCGATAGAGTATCACAGGTCGCTCAGGGCCAAGACCCAGACCAGGTCGCTTCTGGATGATATCCCGGGAGTCGGACCGTCAAGGAAGAAAGCTCTTATGAAGAAGTTCAGGAGCATTTCGGAGATCGCGGATGCGACGGCGGAGGATCTTTCCGCAATGCCGGAGATACCTGCGGATGTCGCGGAGCAGATAGTTTCGTTTTTCAGGGATTTCAGAGAGAAAAATTAAGATTATATATCTTTCATATATGGAGGCAACATGCAAAAGATTGGTTTTGATTCCGCTAAATACTTAGAGCTTCAGTCGGCTCACATAAGAGAGAGGATCTCGAGATTCGGAAAGCTCTATCTCGAATTCGGCGGAAAGCTTTACGACGATTATCACGCATCAAGGGTTCTTCCCGGATTTGCGCCCAACAATAAGCTCCTTATGCTCGAGCAGCTCAAGGATCAGGCGGAGATCGTCATCGTTATAAGCGCGGATGCGATCGAGCAGAACAAGGTAAGAGGCGATCTCGGCATCACCTATGACCAGGATGTCCTCCGTCTCGTTAAGGTATTCAGGGAACTCGGATTCCTTGTTTCAAGCATCGTCATAACCAAGTATTCGGGACAGCCCGCTGCCGACCGTTTCAGACAGCTTCTTGATTCCCACGGGCTCAAGAGCTATCTTCACTATCCCATCGACGGCTATCCTTCGAACATTCCCCTCATCGTATCCGACGAGGGTTACGGCAAGAATGATTTCGTTGAGACCACAAGGCCTCTCGTTGTCGTCACCGCACCCGGACCCGGAAGCGGCAAGATGGCTACCTGTCTTTCCCAGCTCTATCACGAGCACAAGAGGGGCGTGAATGCGGGTTATGCGAAGTTCGAGACCTTCCCCATCTGGAACCTCCCGCTCCGCCATCCCGTCAACATCGCATACGAAGCGGCTACCGCAGACCTTGACGATGTCAACATGATCGATCCCTTCCATCTCGAAGCTTACGGTGAGACGACCGTTAACTATAACCGTGATGTTGAGATCTTCCCTGTTCTTACCGCTCTTTTCGATGCGATATTCGGTGAGTGCCCTTACAAGAGCCCCACTGACATGGGTGTCAACATGGCGGGCAACGCGATCACCGACGATGAAGCATGCCGTGAGGCTTCATGCCAGGAGATCCTGAGAAGATATTACGCATCGGCGGTTGCCGTTAAAAAGGGTGATGCTCCCAAGGCAGAGCTTTTCAAGCAGGAACTCCTTTTAAAGCAGGCCGGCATCACACCCGAGGACAGAAGGGTAGTCGGCGCAGCGCTGGAAAGAGCGGCAGAGAGCGGAACTCCCGCAGCGGCGATCGAGCTCCCTGACGGACAGATCGTCACAGGACGTACCAATCCCCTCCTCGGAGCGGCAGCGTCCGCACTCCTCAATACCATCAAGGTACTTGCGGGCATCCCTCATGAAGTAAAGGTCATGAGTGAGGAGACCCTTATTCCCATAACCACTCTGAAGACGAGCTATATGGGAGCACACAACCCCAGGCTTCATACCGATGAGATGCTCATCGCTCTTTCGAGCTCCGCATCGACCAACCCTCTTGCAAAGGCGGCACTTGAGAGCCTTCCCGGACTTAAGGGCGCAGAGGCTCATTCCTCCGTTATCCTTTCAAGGGTTGACGAGAACGTATACCGCAAGCTCGGCATCAGGCTTACCTGCACACCCGAGTATGAGAGAGGCAAGGATTTCGTATAAGGTTATGTTTCCTTAAGCCTTTCTTAAGCATATTTACGGTATTTTTACTTGTGATGTACGGTATGTTATAGTAAAAGATAGTGTAAATACAGTGTTTATAGGCTGTCGCGGGCACGCGGCACGGAGATTTTTACTTTGGAAAACAATCAGCAGAACCAGAATAACAAGAGACCCACAGGCGGCAGGAACAATTCGTGGATGATGATCCTCGCCGCACTTTGTACCGTTGTTGTGATCTTTCTTTTCTACAACATGATCTTCGGAAACAACGGTTCGACACAGACCAAGGAATACACCGAGTTCCTTGAAGATCTCGAGCAGGACAGGGTAGAGGCGGTCGAACTTGATGCGGAGAATGCGGAGCTCACCGTAACGCTCAAGATGGATGCCATCCTCCAGGATTCGGATACCGAAAGCCCCGGAGCGGACACCTCCAAGCTCGAGCAGTATGCATACCTTATCCAGATCCAGAACGAGAGAGTCTACACCACAAGACTCATGGAATCCATGGATAACCTTATGGAAAGACTCGAAGCGCACGGTGTATCGGGTCAGAGAGTCGTAAGTTCATCGTCGGGACTTCTTACCGAGATATTCGTCGGAGTCGTTCTTCCCGTTATCTTACTCTGGCTCCTCGCATCATTCCTCATGAGAAGGATGGGCGGAAGCGGCGGACCCATGGGCGTCGGAAAGAGCAATGCGAAGGTTTATGTACAGAAGGAGACCGGAGTCACATTCAAGGATGTGGCGGGTGAGGATGAAGCGAAGGAATCCCTCGTTGAGGTCGTTGATTTCCTCCACAATCCCGGCAAGTATTCGGGCATCGGTGCAAGACTTCCCAAGGGCGCACTTCTCGTAGGCCCTCCCGGAACAGGTAAGACACTTCTTGCCAAGGCTGTTGCGGGCGAAGCACATGTTCCCTTCTTTTCACTGACCGGTTCCGATTTCATCGAGCTTTACGTCGGTGTCGGTGCATCGAGAGTAAGGGACCTTTTCAAGGAAGCGACCAAGAACGCACCCTGCATCATCTTCATCGATGAGATCGATGCGATAGGAAGAAGCCGTGATTCCAAGTACGGCGGCGGAAACGAAGAAAGAGAACAGACCCTGAACCAGCTTCTGTCCGAGATGGACGGATTCGATTCATCAAAGGGTATCCTTATACTCGGTGCGACAAACCGTCCCGAGATACTTGATAAGGCACTCCTTAGGCCCGGACGTTTCGACAGGCGTATCATCGTCGACAAGCCCGATCTTAAGGGAAGAGTCGAGATCCTCAAGGTTCATGCCAAGGACGTCAAGATGGATGAGAGCGTAGATCTCGATGCCATCGCGCTTGCGACCAGCGGTGCCGTAGGTTCGGACCTTGCGAACATGATCAACGAAGCCGCTATCAATGCGGTCAAGGAAGGCAGGGAATATGTCTGCCAGAAGGATCTTTTCAATGCCGTCGAGCAGGTTCTCGTAGGTAAGGAAAAGAAGGACCGTATCATGAGCGCCGAGGAAAGGAAGATCGTTTCCTATCACGAGGTCGGTCATGCGCTCATCACCGCGCTCCAGAAAAACTCGGAGCCCGTCCAGAAGATCACCATCGTACCCAGGACCATGGGTGCACTCGGATATGTAATGCAGGTTCCCGAGGAAGAGAAGTACTTAAATTCCAAGGAAGAGCTTGAGAACATGATAGTATCCGCGCTCGGCGGACGTGCGGCTGAGGAGATAGTATTCGGCAATGTAACGACCGGCGCTGCCAATGATATCGAGAAGGCAACCTCGATCGCGAAGAACATGATCACCCGTTTCGGTATGAGCGAAAGATTCGGGCTTGCGGGATTTGCCACCGTTGAGAGCCAGTATCTCGAGGGACGCACATCGCTCAACTGCTCCGACCAGACCGCTGCTGCGATAGACGAAGAAGTCGTCAAGATGCTCAAAAAGGCTTATGACAAGGCCAAGGAGATGCTCCGGGGCGACCGCGAGCTGATGGATAAGCTTGCAGCTTACCTCATCGAAAAAGAGACCATCACCGGCAAGGAGTTCATGCAGATCTTCCGCAAGGAGAAGGGAATTCCCGAGCCCGCAGAGGAAGAAAAGAAGCCTGCTTCGGGGGAGGCTTCCGAAAAGGCTGAAGAGAAGGATGCGGATTCCGGCAATTCCGCTGACGAAGCCGGTTCATCCGAAAAGAAAGATGATGCCGGCGAAGAGACTGCAGACGGCGATGTCACAGCTGAGGATGCCGCAAAGGGTATCGATGAGCTTACGCCCGACGGAGGTCCCGACATAGGAATCTTTTCAAATCATTCAATCTGATAAATGCAGAAGAACAGCTTCTACAGTAAAATAAGAAAAATAGGGGGCGGGGTATTTACTCTGCCTCTTGTTATTATCCTGCTGCTTTCTTATCCCATGCAGGTAATGGCAGGTGAAGCGGTTCCGTCCGAATATACGGTAAACTGGCCCAAGGCGCCGGAGACGAGCGGCAGATCCGTGATACTCATGGAAGAGTCGACAGGCGTTGTGCTGTATGCGAAGAACATTCACGAAAAATGCTATCCCGCAGCACTTACCGCTGTAATGACGAGCATGCTCGCCGCGGAAAACTGTGACCTTGACGAGCGTGTTGAGTTTTCGACCGCTGCCGTAAGGGATGTTCCTTCGGGGGTCGTCAACATCGCGATAGATCCCGGTGAGTCCCTTACCGTGAGCGAATGCCTTCAGGCGGTGCTGATAAGAGGAGCGGCCGAGTGCGGATTTGCTCTTGCCGAGCACGTGGGCGGAGGATCGAGGGATTCGTTCGTTGCAATGATGAATTCGAGGGCTGCGGCGCTCGGATGTAAAGAGACCTCCTTTGCCAATCCCGTGGGACTCCACTCCGAGGACCACTACACGACCGCATACGACATGGCTCTGATCGGAAGGGACTTTTTCGATAACGAGCTCTTATGCAAATACTCGCTCCAGAAGAACCTCCATCTTTATCCCACGGAATTCCAGAAGGATGAGATCATAGAGCACAACGGAAACAGGATGGCTATAGGCGGAACCTATGAATATCCGTATCTGATAGGTGCGAGAACGGGATATACCGAGGAAGCCGGATACTGCCTCATCGCCGGTGCGGAAAAGGACGGAATGAAGCTGATCGTCGTCATACTCGATGACGGAAGCGACGAAAGATACGAGGATGCGATCAATCTTTTCAATTACGGATTTTCCGATTTTGCGCTTGTGAACGCATCCGAAAACGAGAAGTCATACAATGTCGGCTCGGGTGTCGGATCCTACGGAACCACCGATATCATGGGCGATTCGAGGCCCATGCTCTCTCTGGACAAGAAGGATTACGTGGTTCTTCCTCTGACTGTGGAATTTACGGACCTTCAGAGCAGGATCACCTATGAGAACGTTCCCGAAAGCGAAGCCGCAAGGATAATCTATTCATACCAGGGCGTTTATCTCGGGAAATGCTCGATCCTTTTCGGAGAGCCTTCGGATGTGTATGATTTCGGAACGGCGGCTCCCGAGGAAGTACCCGCCGAGGAAAAGCAGGGCAAGACCTTTGTCTTCATCAACATAGCCAAGGTCGCGAAGATAAGTGCCGTTATCGCCGCGGTACTTGGGCTGTTATATCTGATCGTAAAGCAGTACAAAAAATACAGAAAGGTACACCCTAACTGGAGAAGACAGTACAGAAAAGAACGTAAGAAGAGTATCTTCGCCGGAAGGAGTTTCAGAAAACCGAAATGAGACTTAAGAATGTTCCCGGATGCAGGGAAAGGATTGCAGAAAGCGAATACGTGATCCCCGAGGAGGAGCTTGTTCAGACCGCGGGAAAGTGGAACGAAAGGTTTGAAAAGCCCGCTCCCATACGTATCGAGATAGGCATGGGAAAGGGACGTTTCCTGCACGAGCTGGCGCTGCTCAATCCGGACATCAATTACATCGGAATAGAGAAATACTCCGCAGTCCTTCTTCGCGCGGTTCAGAAGATGGAGGAGGATCCGAAGCCCAACCTCCGCTTTGTAAGGATGGATGCCGAAACGATCGCGGATGTTTTCGCACCCGGTGAGGTCGACAGGATATATCTTAATTTTTCGGATCCCTGGCCCAAGGACAGACATGCAAAAAGACGTCTTCCTTCTCGCGAATTCCTGGCAAGATATGATAAGATATTAGTTGACGGCGGAAGGATAGAATTCAAGACCGACAACCGTATTCTTTTTGACTGGGCAGTCGAACAGCTGGAGGATACAAAGTGGAAAGCGGATCTTATAACCTATGATCTTCACGCCGATCCCGCCCTTCTCGAGGGCAACGTGATGACCGAATACGAAGAGAGATTCTCTTCGATGGGTAACCCGATATGTAAATATATTATCAGCAGGAAATGAAAGGAGAGACTATGGCACTCGTAGTAAACCTTGAGAATTTTGAAAAAGAAGTACTTGAATCCTCACTCCCCGTACTCGTTGACTTTTTCGCGGACTGGTGCGGTCCCTGCAAGATGATGTC
>JAEEGI010004482.1_pt1 | contig 32670 bp, 26 predicted proteins | sample 8958751 | NCBI WGS metagenome assembly JAEEGI01 (sample SAMN16246545, study PRJNA631951) | gut metagenome | biome: gut microbiome; feature: rumen; material: KS-attached | host: Bos | place: Iran: Karaj | collected 2018-10
TCCGACGGCGCCGGCCATCCCACGGACAAGTACCTGGTGATCGCCACGACGCGTCCGGAGACCATCATGGCGGATGCCGCGATCTGCGTCAATCCGGCCGACGAGCGCCATCATTGGCTGCGCGGCAAGAAGGTGCTCATCCCGCTGATCAACCGGGAGATTCCCGTCATCGAAGATGACTACGTCGAAATGGATTTCGGTACCGGTTGCCTGAAGGTGACCCCGGCCCACGACGTCCACGACTATGAGATCGGCCTGCGCCACAACCTGGAGGTAATCGACATCATCGACGACCACGGCCGTCTCAATGAGAAGGCGCAAATCCTGGTCGGCGAGGACCGTTTCGTCGCCCGTAAGAAGATCGTGAAGATGCTGGAAGAGGCCGGCAATCTGGAGAAGGTCGAGGAGTACACCTCCCCGGTCGGCTACAGCGAGCGTACCAACGCCGTCATCGAGCCGAAGCTCAGCGCCCAGTGGTTCCTCAAGATGGAGGAGCTTGCCAAGATGGCGCTCGAGACGGTCGAGAGCGGTCGCACGCGCCTGATCCCGGACAAGTATATGAACACCTACCGTCACTGGATGGAGAATGCCCGCGACTGGTGTATCTCCCGTCAGCTGTGGTGGGGCCAGCGCATCCCCGCGTGGTACCTGCCGGACGGCCGGATCGTCGTCGAACCTACGGCTGAAGCGGCGCTGAAGGCTGCGCAGGCTATCTGCCCGGATATCAAGGCGGAAGACCTTCATCAGGATGAGGATGTGCTGGACACTTGGTTCAGCTCCTGGCTCTGGCCCATCTCCGTTTTCGATCCCGAGATGCCCGGCAATCCCGGCCATCAGCCGAATGCCGACCTGGCATACTATTATCCGACCAACGATCTCGTGACCGGTCCGGATATCATCTTCTTCTGGGTCGCCCGCATGATCATGGCCGGCGAAGAGTTCATGGGCAAGGAGCCGTTCTCCAATGTCTATTTCACCGGCATCGTGCGCGACAAGATCGGCCGCAAGATGTCCAAGACCCTGGGCAACAGCCCGGACCCGCTGGACCTGATCGCCAAGTATGGCGCCGACGCCGTCCGCATTGGCATGCTGCTGTGCTCCAGCGCTGGCAACGATATCTTTTACGACGAGTCGCAGGTGGAGCAGGGACGTAACTTCTGCGCCAAGATCTGGAACTCCTTCCGCCTTGTCAAGGGTTGGAAGGTGGATCCGTCCGCCAAGGCGTCCGAGGCTTCCGCGATCGCGGTCAAATGGTTCGCTGACAAGCTGAACCAGGCCGTCGAGACCGTTGAGGACCATTATAGCAAGTTCCGCATCTCCGATGCGCTCATGACCATCTACCGCCTCTTCTGGGACGAGTATTGCAGCTGGTACCTGGAGCTGGTGAAGCCGGCGTTCGGCGAAGCCATCGATCCGGCCACTTACGAGGCGACACTGAGCTTCTTCGAGGCCCTGATCAAGCTCATCCATCCCGTGATGCCTTTCATCACCGAGGAGCTCTGGCAGCAGCTTGCCATGCGCAAGGAAGGGGAGACCATCATGTATGCGGCTTCGCCGAAGGCGGGCGCCTACGATCCTGCGCTCCTGCAGGCCTTCGAGGTCGCTCAGCAGACGGTCGTAGGCATCCGTGGCATCCGCAACCAGAAGGGCCTCGCGCCCAAGGAGGCGCTTGAGGTGCTGGTGGACGCCAGTTTCCCGGCCGCCGTTCTCCCTGTCGTCGAAAAGCTGGCCCTGGTCAGCGTGCAGGAAGGTGAGGCGGAAGGCAAGACCGGCGCGAGCTTCGTCGTCGGCACCTGCAAGGTCTTCGTCTGCCTCAAGGTCAATGTCGAGGAAGAGATCGCCCGGCTGAAGAAGGACCTGGCGTATCAGCAGCAGTTCCTCGAGGGCGTGCGCCGCAAGCTCAGTAACGAGAACTTCGTGGCCCACGCGCCGGAGAAGGTGATCGAGATGGAGCGGAAGAAAGAGGCGGATGCCCTCTCTCGCATAGAGAGTTACGAGGCGGCACTTAAAGCGCTGGAGAAATAATCTATGGTTTCTGTCGATGACCTGACCGTCGTATTCGGCCACAGTCCCTTGCTCGACCATATCAGCTTTCACATCAGTGACGGGGAGAAGATCGGACTGGTCGGAAAGAACGGCGCGGGGAAGTCGACCCTCATGAAAATCATCTGCGGCCAGCAGAGTCCCACGTCCGGCCAGGTGGACAAACCTTCCGGGGTGACCATCGGTTATCTGTCCCAATTGATGGAGCATCACAAGGGGCGGACCGTCCTGGAGGAGGCGATGACGGCCTTCGATTCGCTGCTCAGGGCGGAGCGGGAGCTGGAAGAAGTATCGCGTCAATTGGCGGACAGGACTGATTATGAATCAGCGGAATACCTTGCATTGATCACCCGTCTCAACGAGCTCAATGACCATATTGCCGTGAGCCAGTCTGAGCCTATCGAGGTGCAGGCGCGGCGTACCCTGATCGGCCTGGGTTTCCGGGATGACGAACTGGGGCGCAAGACCGAAACTTTCAGCCAGGGCTGGAACATGCGCATCGAGCTGGCCAAGATCCTGCTGTCGCGGCCGGACCTGATGCTGCTCGACGAGCCGACCAACCACCTGGACATCGAGTCCATCGAATGGCTTGAGGAGTATTTGAAAAGCTGCCCTTCGGCCATCCTGCTGGTTTCCCACGACCGGAAGTTCCTGGACAACGTGACGACCCGGACCGTCGAAATCATGCTGGGCCATATCCACGATTATAAAGTCCCTTACAGCCAGTATCTTACGCTGCGTGCTGAGCGCCTCGCCCAGCAGACGGCCGCCTACGAGAACCAGCAGCGGATGATCGAGAAGACGGAGGAATTCATCAACAAATTCCGTTACAAGCCGACCAAGTCCAACCAGGTGCAGTCCCGGATCAAGGCTTTGGAGCGGCTGGACCGCCTGGAGATCGACGAGACGGACAATGTCCGGATGGCGGTCAAGTTCCCGCCGGCGCAGCGTTCCGGCGACGTGACCTACAAGGCGACGGACCTGAGCGTGGGCTATCCGGGGAAGGTCGTCTTCACGGGCGCCAACGTCGAGATCAAGCGGGGAGAGAAAGTGGCCCTCGTCGGCCGAAACGGAGAGGGTAAGACGACCCTGATCCGGGCGATCACGGGGGAGTTGTCGCCGCTGGCCGGCGAATCCAAGGTGGGACATAATGTCAACATCGGTTATTTCGCTCAGAATCAGGAAGATGTCCTTGATAAGAAGGAGACGGTCTACAGCACCTTGGACCGCATCGCGGTGGGGGATATCCGCACCAAACTGCGGGACATCCTCGGCGCCTTCCTCTTCCGGGGCGAGGATATCGACAAGCGCGTCTCCGTGCTGAGCGGCGGCGAGCGGGCCCGGCTCGGGATGGCGAAACTGATGCTCCAGAGCCACAACTTCCTCTGCCTTGATGAGCCGACCAACCACATGGACATCCAGTCGAAGGATGTGCTGAAACAGGCGTTGAAGTCTTTTGACGGGACCTTGCTGATCGTCTCCCATGACCGCGATTTCCTCGACGGGCTGGTGGACAAGATCTACGAGTTCCGGGACGGGAAGGTCCGGGAGCATCTGGGCGGCGTGCAGGAATTCCTGGAGCGCCGCAAGCTGGAAAGCCTGCAGGAGCTGGAGCGTAAGTCAGAGATTGTCAAATCGGTATCGGAGGTCTCCTCAAGTAAAGCTGAGGCTGCCCCTTCCGCCGGGAAAGCGGGTTATGCAGCCGCCAAAGAGCAGGCCCGGCAGAGTCGGAAGGTGCGCGACCGCATCTCCTGGCTGGAGCATGAGATCGAAAAACAAGAGTCCCGGATGCAGGCCATCGAGGCGGTGCTGCAGAGCCCCGGTCCTTCGGACGACATCATCGAGCTCACCCGCGAATACCTCGAGTGCAAGCGCGACCTGGATGCCAAGACCGAAGAATGGGGGAGCCTGATCTGATTGGCACAATACTTGTTTTTTGTCTCATTGTTCCTTAAATTGGCAACACTTTTATATTCAATCATAAGAAATGGAGAAACTCAATCATCCTGCCATCCTGGTCGTTGACATGCTCAATGACTTCGTGACCGGCTCGATCGGATGCGACCGTGCCGTTGAAATCCTTCCTGCCACCGCCCGTCTGCTGGATGCAGCTCGTGCCGCAGGTGTTCCCGTCATTTACTGCAACGACTCCCATCTGCCGGGCATTGACCGTGAGTTGCAGATTTGGGGCGATCACGCGATCAAGGGTACCCCGGGCGCCGAGGTCGTTCCGGAACTGGCTCCTCAGCCCCAGGATTACGTCGTGCCGAAGCGCCGCTACAGCGGCTTCTTCCAGACCGACCTGGACATTCTCCTGAAGGAACTGGGCGTCAAGACCGTGGTCATCACAGGCCTTCACACGCATATGTGCTGCCGTCACACCTCCGCCGACGCTTATTGCCTCGGCTACGACGTGGTCGTCGCCAAGGAAGCGACCAACTCTTTCACGGAAGAGGATTACCAGGGTGGTCTGGCCTATCTGAAGACTTGCTACGGCGCGGATGCGTACAGCAACGATGAACTGATCGCCATGTTCTAAGATGTTGATGCTTCTTACTGCCTTGATCACGCTGGTCGCGAGCCTCTTTCGGAGATTATTCCGTCGGAGGAAGTAGGGTAGTATCGGAGTTTGACAATAATACCGCCGGATAAGATTCCGGCGGTATTTTTTTGTCCCTCGTTGAAGAAGTAACAAAGATGTTAATATAATAAACAAGTTTGTTACTTTATCTGATTTTAAGCGAGTTAGCTATGTATTTCCGCAGTTCATTGAGGGCCGAGGCGGCGAAACGCTCGATGTTGCGCTTGCGGTCGTTGCGGTAGTTGAAACGGGCCGTCCGGGTGCCTTCCGGGCCGCTGACTCCGACCCAGACCGTGCCTGCGGGCTCCCTTTCGTCGCCGTAGGAGTCGGCCCAGCCGGTCGTAGCGACGGAATAGGTGCTGCCTGTCGCTTTCCGCACGCCTTCCGCCATCTCGGCGGCGACGGCGGCGCTGACAATGCCGTGGTTTTCTATTGTCTCAGCCTTTACGCCCAGCATGGATTCTTTGACCGGGACGGCATAGGAGGTCACGGATCCGAGATAGTACTCGGATGAGCCGGGGACGGTCGTCAGCATGTGGGAGATCATGCCGCCGGTGCAGGATTCCGCGGCGCTCAGCGTGCGTCCTGTGCCCCGCAGCAGCTTCCCGATGGTCGCTTCCAGAGTCGTGTCTTCTTCCGCATAGATCAGTTCGCCCAGCAGGGGTTTCAGCTTGGCGATCGCTTCATCGATCCGGGCTTCCTGCTCCTGCTGATTGCCTCCATAGATGGACAGGCGCAGGCGCACGCCGGTCAGCTGGTTGGGCAGGTAGGCGAGGTGGATGTCCTCCGGAAGGGCGTCTTCCCAGGCCTCAATCTTCTTTGCGAGGGCAGATTCCGCCATTCCGTAAGTCATCAGGGTTTTGTGGCAGATGTGTGTGATGCCGAAATGCGTCCGTATGTCTTCCAGCACGTCCGGAAGGGCTGCCAGGGCCTCGAAAGGCACGCCCGGCAGGGAATAAAGGGCGCAGGGATGACCGAAATCCGTCGTGCTGGGTCTGGATTCCGCCTCTGCAGGTGCAGGTGCCGGCATCCCGAAACGGAATGCCATCACGGCCGCCGTACCCTTGCGATTGGGAATCACGTCGCAGGTGTCCGGGACGACGGCTTGCTGGAGGTTGACATCCAGGGCATCGAGTCCGCGTGAGTGCAGGATGCGGCAGACGATGCGCTTCTGCTCAAGGTTGCCAAGTTCGAAACGGCTGCCGGACAATTCGCCGAGGGCCTTTTTCGTAATGTCGTCCTTGGTGGGGCCAAGACCGCCGGTCACTATGACGATGTCATTGTTGGACAATTCTTCTTTTAGTTGATTGATAATGGTTTGGTGGTTGTCACCTATAGAAACCATATGAGTCACCCGGATGCCCAGATCATTGAGCGCGCGCGCGATATGTGAAGAATTTGTATCGACGATCTGACCGATCAGGATCTCGTCGCCGATGGTACAAACCGATGCTTGGGTCATGGTCTATTTATCTGAAGTTTCTTTGTCGATGAGGTGGCGGAGGATACCGCGGGCATGTTTGCGGTCCACCTGGAGAAGCGTGGCGCCGGCCGCAAGCAGCTCGTCGGCCTCTTCAGGGGTTTCGATGCTGCCACATGCGATGACGGGGAAGCGTCCTCCCGTGAAGTATCCGATCCTGCGGACGAGTTCGAGCGGATAGGCGTCATAGCCGGCGATAATGCCGTCCAGGCCGGAATACATCATGTAGTCGAGCAAGCCTGCGAGGCTGCCCTGCCTGATATTGTTGTCTACGCGGACCAGGATGGGTTTGTAGTGGTCATAGCAGAAGCGCATGTCGATCAGCGCATCCATGGATTCGGAGAGGAATTCGGCGCTCTGCAGGGGAGCTACGCCATCATTGTTTTTGCGGAAAGTATCGATGATAAACAGATCCGCGAAGTCATACATGAACGTGAATGACTGCAGAAGATCGTGCGTAACCGACTCACAATCAGGAGCATTGGTGAGCGGTGCGATGTTGGCTGCCAGCAGGGTCCGCGGGGGATGTTTCCGGATATTCAGGATTGCCTCCTTCAAGGATGTACTGGATGCGCCGCTGAGGGTGTCACGCAACTCCTCGGAAGGGCTCAGGGGACCGATCTCTACGAAGCTGAAGGATCTGAAAGAGTTGTACTTCCTGCCATAGGGATCTGCTCCCGGGGTGATGCCGACAGGATGAGGGAAATGAAGTCCGAAGACCGAACGGCCCAGTGATTCCGGTATTTTCTTCTTGAAAAGGGGCATGGTTCCGCTATTGATGCGGACAAATATAGCGAAAACTATCCAAAAGAGATCAAACTTCCCGCAACTCTTGATAGGTACCGTCATCATAGAAAACAACGATACGGGCTATGTTCCGGGATTTTGGTTGAAGTGATACTTTAGGTTCGGATGGTTCAATCGCTTTTACTGTGTTGCTTGGAGTTTCTTTTGATTCCTTGATCGGCAAGGCGGGAGATTGCAGTGTAGCAGCCTGGGCCATGTCGGGCGCAGGGGAGTCTGCGATAGCGGGTTCGGGTGCCGAAAATAGTTGACCTTCAGCAGTTTGCATAGCAGGCTCCGCTTTCTGTCGTCCTTCCTTATACATGCGTCCTTTGCCATTGATCAGCCAATCCAGATTCAGGTCGGGGAAGTGACGGGCCGTATTCTGGATGAAATCGAAGCCGGGCTTGTTTCGTCCGGCGATGATATGGGAGACGCTGGCACGTGCGACGCCGATCATATCGGCGAATTGAGCCTGCGTGATGTTCTCTGCGGCCAGGAATTGCTGCAACCTGTAATTCATAATTGTACACCTTATTGTTTCTACAAATGTAATCAAATTGAAGTAAAGAATCAAGTACTATTTACAGTTTATATTTGTTAATAACTGTTCATTTGTGGACTGTTTGTTGAAAAAATAAGAATTGCTCACCTCTATATAACTTTAGATGAAAGTGGTAAATTATTGGTTTTCTAAGCTTTACTGTCCTTAAAATGGCGGTTTCAACAACCTGTCCGGCATCTATGGGCCTGTTTCTGGACCATATTATCAGTTATTAACATTAGATAAAAATAGCTAACCAACTGATTTTTAATGCACTGCTTACATTGCAAATAATCCATAAGTCCGGCTTATTTTACAAATTGCCACCTCCTTCACAAATTGGAAATATCCTGTCGCGGTGCATTTGTAAATTTACAATTTATATCATCATTGTAAATAATTGTATACAAATGTGAATCAGGAAAGAGAGTTGGATTCTATGGTTTCTTGCAGTAATTTTGTGCCACTATGATTGACATCAAAATTCAAGATTACAATTATACCCTACCCGACGAGCGGATTGCCAAATATCCCCTTGCCCGGCGCGATGCCTCCAAGCTGTTGGTTTATCGCGAAGGCAGAGTCGACGAGTATGTCTTCAGGGATCTGCCCGATTTGATTCCGGCTGACGCCATCATGGTGTTCAATGATACCAAGGTCGTCCCTGCGCGTTTGTTTTTCAGGAGGGAGACCGGCGCCCATATTGAAATCTTCTGCCTGGAGCCGATTGATCCGCCGGAATACAATACCATCTTCGCTTCCCGTGAAGTCTGTCGCTGGAAATGCGTGATCGGGAATGCAAAGCGCTGGAAGGATGATACTTTGCGTTTTGCCAATCCGGCTGATGATCCCCATGTCGCGGCTCTGGATCTGACGGCGGACCTGGTGTCCCGCGATGGCCAGACCGGAGTCGTGGAGTTCCGCTGGAGGGGGGGTGAATTGTTCTCCAATGTATTGGATTGCTGCGGTAAAGTGCCGATCCCGCCATATCTGAACCGCGAAACGGAGGCGATCGACCTCGAGCGGTATCAGACCACGTATGCGCATATCCGTGGATCCGTCGCGGCTCCGACGGCCGGGCTGCACTTTACGCCGGAAGTGTTGGAGCGCCTTCGCGCCAAAGGTGTTGATACTGAGAATGTTTGTTTACACGTAGGCGCGGGAACCTTCCTGCCTGTGAAAAGTGAGAATGTCGCTGACCATCCGATGCACCGCGAGCCATTTACGGTGCGCAAGGAATTCCTCCGGACGCTCCTGGAGGCACGGAAAGCCGGTCGCCCCAAGACCTTGGTCGCCGTGGGTACGACTTCTGTCAGGACGCTCGAATCCTTATACTATGCCGGTGTTTCCTGCATCGAGAAGGGGAGCCCTGAAGATGTCGGCCAATGGGTACCATATACAAGGACTTACGATTATTCAACGGAAGAATCACTGCAGGCAATAGTCGACTATCTTGACGCCCAGGGCCTGGATGAATTGAAGATCGGCACGCGCATCATCATCGTGCCTGGATTCCAGTTCCGCCTGGTCGACCGCCTGGTCACCAATTTCCACCAGCCGGAAAGCACCCTGCTTCTGCTGATTTCCGCATTCGTCGGTGGAGACTGGCGCACGATCTACCGCTATGCCCTGGACAATGGGTTCCGTTTCTTGAGTTACGGTGACAGTTCGCTATTGTACCGCGTCTGATTTTTTGCTATCTTTGGTCCAAATCGTTTTGTCATGGCCGAAAACGTTGAGAATCTCAATGAGTTTGCAGGAATCGCCCCGTATTCCGACGAAGAAGCGGCGGCAGCCATAGCCAAACTGGCGGGTCACCCTTATACCCGGCTCATTTCCAAGTATCTCTTCCCGCGTGAGAAACGGGATTACCTCAGCAACATGCTGAAAGAGGTACACACCGTGGATGAATTCCAACAGGTCGTGATGAGCAAAGCTGTCGCCTGGGTCATTGAGACGACGATGTCCGGATTCACTTACGACGGCGTCGAGAACCTCTCTGACACGTCCCACCCGTATCTGATGATGTCCAACCACCGCGACATCGTGCTGGACCCGGCCCTGACGCAGTATGTCCTGTTTCAGAACGGCCTTCCCCAGACGGAAATCGCCGTGGGAGACAACCTGATCAAGGACAGCAAGACGGTCGAGGCTTTGCTGCGCTGCAACCGGATGGTGACGGTGGTCCGGGGCGTGTCCGCCCGTGAACTTTACCTTTCCTCGCAGGTCCTTTCGAAATATATCCGTCAGGGGATCACTTCCGGCCGCGCTTCGATGTGGATCGCACAACGCCAGGGCCGTACCAAGAACGGCATCGACATCACGGAGCAGGGCCTGCTCAAGATGTTCGACATGAGCGGCACGAAGTCCTTCAAGGAGAATTTCGAGGAGCTCCACATCATCCCGATGAGCATCTCGTACGAATATGAGCCTTGCGACGTGCGGAAGGCCCGTGAGATCATGATTTCACGGACGCAGAAGTATGTCAAGAAGCGCAATGAGGACATGCACAGCATCATCATGGGAATACGCCAGCAGAAAGGACATGTCCATCTCCAGATCGGCAAGCCTTTGACTTCCGAGGAGATTGCGGCGGCCTCGCTGTGCGACAAGAACGACCGCTACCAGTGGATCCGCCATGCGGTGGACCGCCGGGTCATCGAAGGCTATAAACTGTGGAAGACCAATTACCTGTGTTATGACCTGGTCAACGGTACGGACAAGTATGCGGAGCATTATACCCCCGAGGATGTCGTGGCCTTCAAGAAGTATATGGCTCACCGCCTGGCCAAGGTGGAGCGTTCCCTGGACCGGGATGAGCTGACGGACATTTTCTTGAGAATCTATTCCAATCCAGTTCTCTCCAAAGAGCAGCTTGCGGCAGAGGAATAGGTATTTGTTCATCTGGATTTTACGTGTACTGAATGAAAGTATTGATTCTTGTTGTGGCGCTGGCGTTTTACCTCTTGGTGCCGGCCCTCGTCGTAAAGTTATGCCGCAAGGTCAAGTTCTTTGGCAAAGTCGGCGCTATCCTGACCCTGTATTTCCTGGGTGTCCTGCTCGGCAACTTGTTTATATTCCGGATCGACGGACTCGGTGAGATCTTGTTCCCGCTGCAGAATGCGATGGTTTCCATCGCCATCCCGCTGGCGATCCCCCTGATTTTGTTTGCCTGTGATTTTCGGCACTGGCCGGCAGGCAAGGCGATGGTCGCGCTGGTGATCGGGCTCGTGTCCGTCTTCGCGGTGTCTGCGCTGGGTTATTGGATCTTCAAAGATTACCTGGGCGAGGAGGGCAAGGCGATCGCGGGTATGGCGGTCGGCGTCTATACCGGCGGCACGCCCAACCTGGCCTCGATCAAGATGATGCTGGGGGCCCGGGAGGAAACCTATGTGATGCTCAATACCTTCGATATGCTGGCGAGTTTCCTGTACCTGATTTTCCTTTTGGCTGTCGGAATCCGCCTGATCCGGGAGTGGCTTCCTGCCGCGAAGGAGCGCCGGAAGGAGCGCCGGGGGAAGGGTTCGACGGAGCCGAGAGGGAAGGTTGCGAAAATGGCTCAGTCCGAGGAAGAGATGTACCGGGATATCTTTACGAAGAAGCATTTCCTGCCGACGCTCAAGGCCTTGGGCCTGTCGGTATTGATCGTAGGGATCAGCCTGGGGATTTCTTATCTGATCAGCGGTAAGGTCAATATGATCATTCTGATCCTGGGTCTGACGACCTTGGCGATCGGAGCGTCTTTTATCCCGCAGGTGCGGACCTGGGTGAAGAGTTATGACGCCGGAATGTATCTGGTGCTGATTTTTAGCCTGGTGGTGTCGTCGATGGTGGATATCGCGACGATCGACATGAAGGCGGGACTGTATATGTTCCTGTACATTTCGTTCATCATTTTCCTGTCGCTGGGGTTGCAGTTGCTGCTGGGTAAGTTGCTGAAGATCGATGCGGACACGACGATCATCACTTCGGTGGCGATGATCAATTCGCCGCTGTTCGTGCCGATGATCGCGGACGCGATGAAGAATCGCAAGATCATCCTGACCGGTATCACCGTCGGCATCATCGGCTATGCCGTCGGCAATTACCTCGGCGTCCTGCTTGCGCACATCCTTTGACCGTAAAAGAGGGGCTGGGGCCCAGTGGAATTGGGGCGGCATTCCCCGAAGGGTTCTTTTCTGCCGCCCCAATTCCACTGGGCCCCAGCCCAAAGTGTTCAAAGTATGTTGATAACTATTGCCGCGGGCTGGAAAAAAGGCCCGCGGCATTTTGTAACTTTGTTACCCGGTGAATTCTAATCGGGACTTTTAATGACCAACCCAAACTGTGACTCCGTGCGGCTCCGCCATGTCGGGCCGTATCAAGACACGAATATCTATGAATTGCATTCCCCGCAATTCACCAACCGCTATTTCATCCTGAGCTATCCGGACTCCCGGAGCCTGATGGGCTATCCGGAAGTAGTGGACTTCATGGCACGGCGCTCGCTGCTGACGCAGACGGCCGACGCCTTCCATTTCCTGCAGGACAGGGGCTTGGGCAACAGCCTGGACATTCTGACCATTCTTCGGGGAGGGCTCAATTATCCCCTCGACGAGGCTTGCTGGCAGCGTGGGATTCGCGTTCGTGACAACCATTTCCTGTCTTGCGAACGCATTATCGAGGATCATGTCATCAAGGGGCTGGAGATTAAGTATGAGAAAGTCGGCGTCGCCCGGGACCGGGTGCTGGCCATCGGCGACATCCTGGCCACCGGGGATACGTTCCGTTTCTGCCTGGACCATTTCCTGGATCGGTTCGTCCGGGGCGGAGGAAGTCTGAAACGCTTCATTTTCTTCACCATCGGAGGCACGCGTGCCATTCCGCTGATGGAGCGTTATGCCGAGCGTTTCCGTTCGCTTTTCCCGGGTTTCGAGGGCATCGACTGCTTCTTTTATGAAGGCATGTTCACGGTCTACGAGGACAAGGGCGTCAGCGGCATCAATCTGCCCTGCATCGACTTCGGCTGGAAAGGCGGCGTGGTCAGTCCGGATTTCCGGCGTTTCATCGCGGACCGGCCGCACCTGTTGTATGAGAAATGCATCATTTACGACGGGGGAGCGAGGCGCTATGAGATCCCGCTGCATTTCGAGGAGGTGCTCGATTACTGGAACGGCATCCGCGAGCGTGCGGATCTCATCGATCCTGTCGCATTGACGGAGGAAAAACTGGGATATGAGGGGCCGCTTTCCTTCGAAGCCTGGAAGGAGGCCGTTCATTTCCAGGAGCTGGACGTTCCCGGCCTGGAGGAACTCTGGCGCGCGGAGTCCCGCGTCCTGGAGGATGCCCGCCATCTGGACCTGCGCGCCCTGGCCGACCGCAGGATCGCATCGATCAAGTCAATCCAATCGCTTTATGAAGAATAAAAAACTTAGCAACCTCAGCATGTTCATGGTGATGCTCGGCTTCACCTTCTTCTCCGCCAGTATGTGGGCGGGACAGAAACTGGCCGCCGGACTGGATTTCCGCGGCTTCCTGCTGGCCCTCCTGCTTGGCGGCCTGATCCTGGCTGCTTACACCGGCGCCCTTGGTTACATCGGCGGCGAAAGCGGATTCTCCCTGGACGAACTGGCACGTCGCAGCTTCGGCGAGAAGGGCAGTTACCTGCCCAGCGCGATGATTTCCTTCACGCAGATCGGCTGGTTCGGCGTAGGCTTGGCGATGTTCGCCATCCCCGTCGCAAAGGAATTGCTCGGGCTGGAGGTGACTCCGGACCATATGCCGTGGCAGGGTTATCTGCTGGTCCTGATCGCCGGCATCCTGATGACCGGCAGTGCGTATTTCGACATCAAGGGCCTGACGGTGATCAGCTATATCGCAGTCCCGGCCGTTGCGATCCTGGGCACGGTTGCCATGGTGATGGCCGTGCAGCGCGGTGACGCGACCCTGGTCGAGCAGTTTGCGAAGGGAAGCAAGGATCTCGGCATTCTGGCGGGTGCGGGCCTGGTGGTCGGCAGTTTCGTGTCCGGAGGCACGGCGACGCCCAACTTCACGCGATATGCGAAGAATGCGCGTGTGGCCTGTATCATGACGGTGATCGCTTTCTTCCTGGGCAACAGCCTGATGTTCTTCTTCGGTGCCGTGTCCAGCATTTATGCGGGCGGTAACGACATCTTCGAGGTGATGCTGAACCTCAACATGTTCTACATTGCGGTGCTGGTCCTGGGCTTGAACATCTGGACGACGAATGACAACGCGCTCTTCACTTCCGGTCTGGGCCTGTCGAACATTTTCGGCCTTCCGAAGAAGACGATGGTGCTGATCGCCGGACTGATCGGTACGCTGGCGGCTGTCTGGCTCTATTGGAATTTCTGCGACTGGCTGAATATCCTGAACGCTACGCTTCCGCCTGTCGGCATCATCCTGATCATCAGTTACTTCACGCATCGCAAGGAGTATCTGGCCGATGCGGTTCCGCACAAGTCCGTAGACTGGTGGGCCGTGTTTGGCGTGATTGCCGGCGCGGTGGTGGCGAACCTGGTGAAGTGGGGTTTCCCGGCCATCAACGGCATGGCGGTGGCTGCGGTCTGCTACCTGATCGGGCAGTGGGTTGCCGCCGGGAAGGAAGTTAAATAATTGGGAGGATTGTCTTATGATGACTATTGAAGAACTGATTGCGAATATCCGGACGGTGCCGGATTATCCGATGGAGGGTATCTTGTTTTATGATGTGACGACGCTGTTCAAGAATCCGGAAGCGCTGCATACCATCGTGGAGATGACGTATGAACTGTATAAGGACAAGGGCATCACCAAGGTGGTGGGTATCGAGTCCCGGGGTTTTGTCCTGGGTTCGGCTTTGGCCGTGAAGTTGGGCGCGGGTTTCGTCCTGGCGCGTAAGCCTGGCAAGTTGCCGGCGGATACGGTCAGTGAGTCGTACCACAAGGAGTACGGCAAGGATACCGTGGAGATCCATCTGGATGCGATTACGCCCGATGATGTGGTGTTGGTGCACGATGATTTGCTGGCGACGGGTGGCACCGTGGGTGCCGTCAACCGCCTGGTGCGCCGCTTCAACCCGAAGGCGGTGTATGACAATTTCATCATCGAGCTTCCGGCTCTGAATGGCCGTAAGCACATCCCCGAGGGGACACCTGTCACCGCTCTTCTCGCGCTGGAGGGCGACTAGCCGGACACATACGAAAAGGCCGGAGTGCCAGTAAAGTTTGGAAAGCGGAAACTTTTACCCCTTCGGGGGAATGCTTTCCAAACTTTACTGGCACTCCGGCTTGAACGTCTGTCCCCGAAGGGGCACCGTCAGGCGCGTCTAGACGCAGGTATAGCCGCCGTCGACGGCGATGTTCTGGCCGTTGACGTAGGTGCTGGCCTCGGAGGCGAGGAAGAGGGCGCAGGTGTCGAGCTCACCGCTCTTGCCGTAACGGCCCACGGGGATGTTGGCCTTGGCCAGAGCCTGGAAGTAGTCGCTGTCCAGGGTCGCGGTGGTCAGGTCGGTGTAGAAATAGCCCGGGCAGATGCTGTTGACGGTGATGCCGTACTTGCCCCATTCGGCCGCCAGGGCGCGGGTGAGGTTGACGACACCGCCCTTCGCGGCATGATACGGAGCGCTGCCGACGATCATGTTGCCGACGAGGCCGTACATGGAGGCGATATTGATGACGCGGCCGTAACCGGCCTTGATCATCTCCTTGCCGAATTCACGGGCGCAGATGAAGGTGCCGAAGAGGTCGATGTCCATCTCATGCTTGAACTGCTCGTCCGTGATTTCTTCGGCCGGGGCGACGGCGCCCGTGCCGGCATTGTTGACCAAAATATCGACTCGGCCGAAGCGCTCCATCGTGGCGGCGACCGCCGCTTTTACCTTCTCCGTATCGGTGATGTCGCAGGAGAAGGGGAGGACATCCACACCAAATTCTTCGTGGATCGCCTTGGCGTTTTCTTCGAGGAGATTCATGCGGCGGGCGAGGAGCACAAGATTCGCACCCTGGCTGGCAAACGCTTTCGCCATCTGGAGACCGAGTCCGGTCGAGGCGCCGGTGACGACAGCCACGCGGCCTGTAAGATCAAAGTAATTCTTCATAGTGTTGAAAAGCGTATTTATATATGAAATTAGAATAAGCTGTTGACGGCGGCGATGATCTGCTCGGCCGGCAGGTCGGGATCGAGGATGAGGTCGGGCTCCTTGACGAAATAGCCCTTGCTCTGTGCGGCCAGGCTGCCGCCTCCCGTGACATTGACCATCACGACATCTTCCTTCTGTACCTGACCGTTACGTACGGCCTGCTCAAGTGATGCTACAGCTGTCGCGGCAGCCGGGAAGATATCGTATCCTTCAAGGTTGCGGTACATCAGCATCCATTTGACGAGGTCGTCGTTGACCACCTTGAAGAAGTCTCCGCCTGTATCCGTGAGGGCGTCGAAAAGTCCGCCCGCGATGCCGTACGGCGGCTTGCGGTTGGAGAGGACTTTCGCCAGGATGACTTCCGCGTCACGGCGCGACTGCTCCGGCGTGTAATCCACCATGGCGCGCTGTCCCGCCTTCCAGGAGTCGTACATCAGTGTGAAGGGGGCGTTCTGGGAGAGGAAGAGTTTCATCTTGTGGGTGCCGAAACGTCCGTCCTCGATGAGGCGGAGGTTGTTCTCCCACGCGGCGATGGCGCCGGTTCCCGAACCGACGGCCTGGAAATAAGCGTCCGGGATGCGTCCGATGACCTCGACGGCGCTGAGCAGGGTCGTGCCCATGCCGTCCCGCCGCGCGACGTTCTTGGCGCCGCCTTCTGCGAAATAACGGGCGTCCTGGCAGAGCTTGTCGCCCAGGGTGATGGCGTCAAAGTAATCGGTGCCCGAGGGCGTGGCGATCAGCTTGACGCATTTCTTCAGGCGTTTGCGGAACCACAGGTCGCGGTAGTTGTCCGCCGGGACGCAGATGACGATCGGGATGTCGTTGTCCGAGCATACCTGCGCGAAAGCGCGGGCCGTGTTGCCGGCAGACTGGACGACCAGGATTTGCTTGTTGTTTTCGGGCAGGCGGGCGCAGACGGAGAAGGCCTCGGTCTCCTTGAAGGAGCAGGTGGACATCTTCGCCCCGATCTTGGGATTCCAGCCGGAGAAAGTGATATACAGATTGTCCAGACCCAGGTACTTGGCCAGGCCCTTGCTCTTGTAGGTCACAGGCGCGCAGGACTTGCGGAGCGTGCGGCGGATCGGGAGCCAGTTGGCATAGCGGTAGAGTCCGTCGAGATCTTCGCGGGGCAGGAATTGCTTGGTCTGATAGATGGCCCTGACAAGGGAGGGAGAAGGTGTCTCCGGGTCGGCGAGGGTCCAGCCTGAATCGCTCAGGATATGGCCGTTGACCACGTTCTGGAGCCGGTATTTCGTCGGCGTGAATTTGTGGAGGAGCTTAGGTTTCCGCATATTTAAAGATTTATGAATAACCAGATATAATAGGCGATGAAGGTCAGCAGGAGCAGGACCGCGTCACCCCGGTCTACCTTGTTGCGCTTGAAGAAGAAGGCGCTGAAGAGGACGAGCAGGGCGCTGAGGAGCAGGGTCCCCAGGTCGACCCAGTTGATGCCGGCCAGGCTGACCGGATGGATCGCGGCGGCGCAGCCCAGGATCAGCAGGATGTTGAAGACATTCGATCCGAGGATGTTGCCCAGGGCGAGCTGGCCTTTTTTCTTGGCTGCCGCCACGACGCAGGTCGCCAGCTCCGGCAGGGAAGTGCCGCCGGCGAGGACCGTGATCGCGATGAACTTATCCGAAACGCCCAGGTTGGAGGCGAGGTCGGTCGCCGCTTCCACGAAAAACTTTCCGCCGAAGACCAGGCCGGCCAGTCCGACCAGGACGAGAGCGATGCCGCCCGCAAGCGTGAAAGATTTCTGCTCTTCCGCATTGTCGGCGGTTTTGTCGTCAAACTTGAAGCAGGACCAAATGTAAAGGATGAAGATGAGCAGGAATGCGATTCCGGCCCAACGGGAGAGCTGGTCGCAGCTTCCCAGGCCGAAAAGTGAATGCGCCTTGCCGATCAGGACCAGAAGCAACGTGACGCCGAGGGTGATCGGAATATCCCTGCGCAGGTTGGCGCGGGTGATGGTGATCGGCATGATGATGGCGGTCATACCCAGGATCAGAAGGGTATTGAAGATGTTGGATCCCAGGACGTTGCCGATGGCGATGTCGGAGTTGCCGGCGAGGGCGCCGTTCACGCTGACGACCAGTTCCGGACAGGAGGTGCCGAAGCCGACGATCGTCAGTCCGATGACAAATTCACTGATACCCGAGCGCCGGGCGATGGAGGAGGCGCCGTCTACGAGCCAGTCTGCGCCGAAGACGACCAGCGCGAGGCCTATGAGCAGTACGACGACCAGCCAGGGGTTGGAAAGGGAAGCGATGAAGCTGGATATGAATTCCATAGTTTTATGATTTCAATTTCAGTGCGCAGACATTTTCGATATGCATCGTGTGCGGGAACATATCGACGGGCTGCGCTTGGGTTATTCTATATTTTTCGGAAAGGATGGCCAGGTCCCGTGCCTGGGAGGCCGGGTTGCAACTGACATATACGATGCGTTGCGGGGCCGCGCGCAAGATCACGCGCGCGACATCCGGATGGATGCCGGCCCGCGGCGGGTCGAGGATGATGACGTCCGGGCGACCTTGGGCGGCGATGAAGCCGTCGGTGAGGATGTCTTTCATGTCTCCGGCGAACCATTCGCAGTTGGTGATGCCGTTGGCTTCGGCATTGATCCGGGCGTCGGCGATGGCCTCCGGGACATACTCGATGCCGATGACCTTGGCCGCGCGGCGCGCGACGAATTGGGCGATGGTGCCGGTGCCGGTATAGAGGTCGTAGACCGTTTCCGTTCCGGTCAGGCCGGCGAACTCCCGGGCGACCTCGTACAGGCGTTGGGCCTGGAGGGTGTTGGTCTGGTAGAAGGACTTGGGCCCGATCTTGAAACGCAGGCCTTCCATCTCTTCATAGATGGCGTCTTCGCCCTTGTAGAGGACGCAGGTCTGGTCCGAAATGCTGTCGTTCAACTTCTTGTTAATCACGTAATAAAGTGATTTTATCTGCGGGAACGCTTCAGCGATGGCGTCCAGCATGGCGGTTCGCTGGGAAGGGTCATCGTCATGGGCGAAACAGACGATGAGCATCACGGTCCCGGCCTCCGTCGTGCGGATGATGATATTGCGTACGTAGCCGCGGTTCTCGCGCAGATTGTAGAACTCCAGCCCGTGCTCCACGGCGTAGCGCTTGACGAAGAGGCGGATGGCATTGGAGGGTTCGGCCTGCAGGTAGCAGCGTTCGATGTCGAGGACTTTGTCGAAGAATTTGCCCACATGGAATCCCAGACCCAGGCGTTCTTCGGGCGTCAGGGCGTCCGGGTCTTCGCCGTCCAGGATCCACCGGCGGTCGGAGAAGGTGAATTCCAGCTTGTTGCGGTACAGCTGCGTGCGTTCGGAGCCGATGGTCGGCCGGATCTCAGGGACCTCCAGGTGGCCGATGCGGACCAGTTGGTCGTACACCTGCTGCCGCTTGGCTTCCAACTGCATCTCATAGGGAAGGGGCTGCCACTTGCAGCCTCCGCAGACACCGAAATGCGTGCAGAACGGGGCGATTCGCTGCGGGGAAGGCTGTACGATGCGCAGGATGCGGCCTTCCATGTGCTTCTTCTTTTTCTTCGTTATGCGGATATCGACGACATCGCCGGGGACGGCGAATTCCACGAAGACGACTTCGCCTTCGTAGTGTGTGAGCGCCCGTCCTTCGGCTGCGACCGCCTCGATGGTGAGGCCGTTCAGGGTGAGATCTATCTTCTTGCGGCTCATCGGTATTCGTTGATGCTGGCGTCCGAGGCACCGGCTTCCACGGTCATCTGGCCGGGGCGGATGCCGAGGCTTGCGGCGTGCTCCGGAATCCGGAGCGTGACGCGCGCGGGTGTCGGACTGAAATTACAAAAAACAAGCAGGGTCCTGCCTCCTTGGCTGCGGAGGAAGGCGAAGTGCCGGTCGGGGTCAAAACCCCCGGCCGGTCCGTTGCAGTAACCCAGGTCGAAACTGGCTCCTTCGGAGAAAACGGGGTCGCCTGCGAGTCGGAGAAACTCGGTGAAACGCTTCTGCAGGGCGGTCTCTTCCGGTTCCAGGCCCTGTCCGCCATGGGCGAAGGTCCACAGGCGTTGGAGCGAGGGGATGCGGGCGAAGTCGAAAATGGTCGTCCGGCCGTTGTCGGACTCTGCGGCTTTTTCCCCGATTTCTTCGCCGAAGTACAGCAGGAATGCGGCTTTGTTGAATAGCAGGGAGGCGGCCAGAGGAGCGAAAGTCCTTGCTCCGTCTCCGCCGAAGAAGGGGGAGGCGAAACGCTGCTCGTCATGGTTTTCCAGGAAATTGAGCATCCGGGGCTGCAGGTCGCCGAGCGACTGCCAGGCATGCGTGATGCTGCGGGCGGAACCATGGATGCCGGGGTGGCCGGCATTGCACTCTATGATCTCGCGCAAGCGGTCATAAAGCCCCGATTTGTCGTACAGCCAGTCAAAGCCCGCATCGGTCCAAAGACTGTAGTTTTCCTTCTGGTAAACCTCGGCAATGAACTTTATGTCAGGGAATTGTGCTTTAATTTCCTTAATGACCCATATGAAAAATTCCCGGGGCACCAGCTCCACCATGTCGCAACGGAAGGCGTCGACGCCTTTGTCCGCCCAGAAGAGCAGGATGTCCCGCATCTTGTCCCAGGTGCCGGTGTGGAAGTCGCAGTAGTTGAGCCGTACGGTGTCGTACCAGTCATTGCGGCCGGGAGCGGGAGAGAAGCAGTTGCCGGTCGCCTTGGCCGGATATTCGTTGAAGTAACGCCCGTCCGGAAGGTGTAGGGGACTGCCGGGGTAGTAATAGAAATCGTTGTCTGCTTTCCAATGGACCGTCGGATCGTCTCCGTCGCCCAGATAGGGAATGTCGGTCCTGGCCCTTTGCCGGCCGTAGTCGCGGCCTACATGGTTGGGCACGAAGTCGAGGACGACCTTCAGGCCGGCCTCATGCGTCCGCTTTATGAGAGACTCGAAGTCGGACATCCTTTCACTTTCTATTTCAGATAGATAAGGATTGACATCGAAGTAGTCTGAGATGGCATAGGGGGAGCCGGGATGGCCTTTGACAAAGGCTTGTCCTGAGGAATGGCGGATGATGCCGGTATACCAGAGATGAGTGACGCCCAGGGACTTGAAATACTCCAGGGATGGGATGTCGATCGATGACATCCGGCCTTCGCCCCAGAGGCGCGGCAGGATCTGGTAGATTATCGGCTTTCCCATAGTCTTCGTCTGAACTCGGCGACCGTAACCGCGGTCGCGACGGCGGCGTTGAGTGACTCGGAAGTCGGCCCGTCGCCGGGGTAAGGCGGGATGTAGAGCCGGTCGGACACCAGGGCCTCGACGGCGGGTGAGATCCCGTTGGATTCGTTGCCGATCACGATGACGGACGGGGCGTTCTCGCCGGTCTCCAGGGGCCGTTCGTACAGGTTGAGCCCGTCCAGGAAGGTTCCGTATACTTTGCCTCCGGCCTTGAGCACCTCGCCCATCCAGTCCGTCAGGCCGGTATAATGGACATCGACGCGAAAAATGGCTCCCATCGTCGCCTGGACCACTTTGGGGTTGTATAGCTCGACCGTGTCCGGAGAAGCGACAACCGTGCGGATGCCGAACCAGTCCGCGATGCGGAGGATGGTGCCGAGGTTGCCGGGGTCACGGATGGCGTCCAGCGCCAGGTAGAGCCCTTTCCCGACAGGGGGCCGGGAGGGGGATTTCCGGCGGAGTACAGCCAGGACGGGGGAAGGCGAAGAAAGGGTGGAAATCCGCTTCATCGCGGTCTCTCCGATGTCGTCGCGCCGCCACACGTTCACTACCTCGAATCCGGACTGCAGCGCCTCCGAGACCATCTTTTCACCTTCCACGACAAACAAGCCGGTCTCGTCCCGGTGCTTCTTGGAAGCCAGGGCCTTCACCTCCTTTATCTCGCGTGCGGAAATCATATCGTGCAAATATACGAAATGTTCAGAAAATGATTAAATTTGTATGGATATAGTTCACCGTGAAATCGCGTCTTTCCATACTGTCCGGGGCGTTGTTTTTCGCCCTCCTCGCCTTCTCTTCCTGCGGAGCGGGTACGAAACTCGCTGAGGGTCAGTATGCGCTCGTGAATAACAAGATCGAGATCGTGGGGCAGACGCGCGATCTGAAGAAGTCAGATATTTCCCATTACATCAAGCAGCAGCCCCCGTCGTTCCTGAGCTACGGCCAGAAAACCGTGTTCGAAGAGCGTCTGGTCGGCGTGTCGGAGGATAAGATCCGGGAGCATCTGCGCTATCTGGGCTACTATGACGCGCAGGTGGACAGCGAGGTGGAACTGAAGAACAAGAAAGCTTCGGTGCGTTACCATATCGTGCCCGGGGAACGGATCAAGATCCGCTGGCTGACCTTCGACGTGCCGGAGAGGGGGACTTTCGCGGAGGACTTCTATGCGGACACGGTCAATGTGTCCGTGGGGCCCGGTGACTGGCTTTCCGAGCAGTCTCTAGAGGCGGAAAGTGAACGCTCTTCGGCCGTGATGAGGAACAAGGGTTATTACGGTTTCACGAAGAACTACTATTACTTCGAGGCGGATACCCTTTCCGGGCGTGACTCCGTGACGCTGCTGATGCAGGTCCGGGAATACACCCGTAACGAGAGTCCCGAAAGCGCCCGCCCTTTGCACAAAAGCTGGATCGGCGATGTCACAATCGACCGGCCGGCCCGTCTCCCGTTCCGGGAAAAGGTGCTCACGGATATCAATACCATCCGTCCGGGTGGCCTGTATAAGGAGAAGGATGTAAACCTGACTTACAACCGCTTCCGCAGCGTGCAGCTGTTCAGCGGGGTCGGCATCGAGCTGAAGCCTTCTTCCGAGGATACGGTGGATTGCACGATCACCCTGACCCCTTCGCGGCTACAGGGTTTCAAGGTCAATTTCGAGACTTCTACCAACTCTTCCGGCCTGATCGGCATCTCTCCGCAGTTGAACTACTATCACAAGAACATCTTCCATGGGGGAGAGATGTTGAACCTCGGTTTCCTGGGCAATTTCCAGTTCAAGCTGAGGGACAAGGTCCGTTCCAATGAATTCGGTGTCTCCGCGGGTGTGACTTTCCCGCAGTTCCTGGGACTGCCGAACCGCATCATGGATTCTGCGGACCTTCCCCGCACGGAGATCAAGACTTCGTTCAACTACCAGGACCGGCCGGAGTATACCCGTAATATCGTCTCCGCTTCCTTCGGCTATTCCGGACGTTTCTTCGGTCACTTCTTCTACCAGCTTTTCCCGCTGCAGTTCAACTCCGTCCGTCTCTACAACCTGGATCCGGATTTCTACAAGACCCTCGAGTCCAATCCTTTCATGCGCTATACCTACCAGAACCACCTGGATGCCGGCGCAGGCGGGATGTTGTACTATACCTCCGGCGGTGACCTGACGGATCTGGAACCGGCCTGGTACGCCCGGGCGGCAGCGGACCTTTCCGGTAACGTCATCAGCCTTTTCCGTTCGATGCTGCCCAAGAGTGAATTGGGTCAGGGGCAGCTTTTCGGCGTGCCTTACACGCAATATGTCAAGGGAGAATTCACCCTGGGGCGCGCCTGGCGTTTCGGTTTGGAGGACGGGCAGGCGCTCGCCGCCCGGCTGACCGGTGGGATCGGTTATGCATATGGCAATTCGACGGCGCTGCCTTTCGAAAAGCAGTTCTACTGCGGCGGAGCCAACAGCATGCGCGGTTGGCAGACCCGCACCCTGGGTCCGGGCCGTTCGGGGATCAATACGGCTTTCAGTATCCCGAGCCAGACCGGCGACGTCAAGCTGGAGGCTAACCTGGAATACCGATTTACCCTGGCCGGGAAGCTGGAAGGTGCCTTGTTCTATGACCTGGGCAATGTCTGGACCATCAACAACGAAACGGCGCCGGAAGGCAACTTCGACAAGGTTTTTTACAAGAGCCTGGCGATGGACTGGGGCGTGGGCCTGCGTTTCAAACTCAGTTTCCTGGTAGCGCGCCTGGACATGGGCCTGAAACTGTATGAACCTTCCGCTGACTTGTGGCGGGGACCTTCGCTCTGGTTCCGGAACGACGGTTTCGCCGTCCATTTCGGTGTGGGCTATCCTTTCTGATAATCAATATCTTAAATATGAAAAAGATTGCAACTGCACTTGCGCTTTGTTTCCTCTCTCTGGGAACTTTGTCTGCCCAGCATTATGTCTATACGGATGCGACTCAGCTGACCCTCGCGGGGAAACTGTTTTATGATACGCCCAATCCTTATCACCGGGTGGATACGGTCCGTTTCAAGGGTTTCACGGAGTCGGAAAATATCCAGATCCGCTGTGCGGCCGGGCTGTCGGTCCTGTTCCGGACGGATGCGCCTGAGATTTCGCTGCGCTGTGACATGGGTTACCAGAACCGGGCTTCCAATACGATGGGGATCGCGCTCCGCGGTTTCGACCTGTATGTCCGCATGCCTGACGGACGCTGGCAGTTCGCCGCTTCCAAGGAAGGCAGGGATGAAGAGGCGGTCACGCTCATCTCTCACATGGACCGCTCTATGAAGGAGTGCATGTTGTATCTGCCGATGTACAGCGAGTTGTATTCGCTGGAGATCGGTGTGCCTGAGGGATGTGTCCTGGAGGCGCTGCCTTCACCGTTCCGTCACCGGGTCGGCATCTTCGGCTCTAGTTTCACGCAGGGGATCAGCATCAGCCGCACCGGCATGAGTTATCCCGACCAGTTCACGCGCGATACGGGTATCCAGATGTTGAGTCTGGGTTGCAGCGGCAACTGCAAGCTGCAGCCTTATTTCGCAGAGGTTTTGAAGGCTGCGGACGTGGATGCCCTGGTGTTCGATGCTTTCTCTAATCCTGCTGGGGAGACGATCCGTGAGCGCTTGTTCCCTTTTATCGAGAAGATCCAGGAAACGCATCCGGATATCCCGTTGATTTTCATGCAGACGATCCATCGCTGCAGCTCGCATTTCGATCTGGAGCGCCGGGAGACGGAGCAGGCCAAGCATGATGCGGCGGAGGAGATGATGAAGGAGGCGTGCAAGAAGTATAAGAATGTGTATTTCATCCGGCCTTGCGCGAATGATTCGTACCATGAGACTTCGGTGGATGGCACGCATCCCGACGACTATGGCTACACGCTCTGGGCCCGCAGCATCGAAAAACCCATCCTCCGCATTCTCCGCAAGTACGGAATGAAATAAGCGACACCCCTCCGGCCTTGAGCGTCTATCCTTTATTATAGTACTTCGGCCAGCAGCGGAGGAGGTACGCCTTGAGGGTGTCTTCGTGCTTGTTCTGCTGCGGCTCGTAGAAAACGTGGCCCTCGAAGGCCTTGGGCATGAATTCCTGATCGACGAAATTGCCCTGGAAATCGTGTGCGTATTTGTATCCGTCGGAGTAGCCGAGCTCTTCCATCAGTTTGGTGGGAGCGTTGCGCAGATGCAGCGGGACGGCAGCGATCTTGTCGGAGGCGGCGGCTTCCAGGGCACCTGCAATCGCCATGTAGGCGCTGTTGCTCTTGGGTGAGGAGGCCAGGTAGATGGTAGCCTCCGAGAGTGGGATCCGGGCTTCGGGCATGCCGATTTTGTTGACGATATCGAAGCAGGCGTTGGCGAGCAGCAGGGCGTTGGGATTGGCCAGACCGATGTCTTCGGCCGCGAGGATGCAGAGGCGCCGCGCGATGAAGAGCGGGTCTTCGCCGCCGTCCAGCATCCGCGCCAGCCAATAGACGGCCGCATTGGGATCTGAGCCCCGGACGCTCTTGATGAAGGCGGAAATGATGTCATAGTGCATCTCGCCGCCCTTGTCGTAGATGGCGACGTTCTCCTGCAGGCATTCCGTGACCGTCCGGTTGTTGATGACGGCCTGGGGCTGGGAGAGTTGGGAGTCCACCACGATCTCCAGGATTCCCAGCAACTTGCGCCCGTCGCCGCCGCTGTGGCGGAAGAGGGCTTCCGTCTCTTCGACGCGCACGTCCCGGTGCTTCAGCTCTTCATCCTCCTTGAGCGCGCGGTCCAGCAGGATCTGGAGGTCGGCGGCTTCCAGCGGCTTCAGGACGAAAACCTGGCAACGGGAAAGCAGGGGAGTGATGACCTCGAAGGAAGGGTTCTCCGTCGTGGCGCCGATCAGCACGATGGTGCCGCTTTCGACAGCGCCCAGCAGCGCATCTTGCTGTGCCTTGTTGAAACGGTGAATCTCATCAATGAAGAGGATGGGAGCCGCAGAGCTGGAGAAGAGAGATTTGTTCTTAGCCTTGTCGATGACTTCCCGGACTTCCTTAACGCCTGCGCTGACGGCGCTGAGGGTGTAGAATTCCCGGTCCAGGGTGTGGGCGATGATGCGGGCCAGCGTGGTCTTGCCGACGCCGGGAGGCCCCCATAGGATGAAGGAAGAAAGGACGCCGCTCTCGATCATCCGCCGAAGGATGCAGCCTTCGCCGACCAGGTGACGCTGGCCGACGTATTGCTCCAGGGTGACGGGGCGCATCCGCTCCGGAAGGGGAGCCAGGCGGGATACGGCTGTACTTACGGGATCCATCATTTTTTCTTGTCTCTCAAAGATACGATTTATTATCGTAATTGCTGAGTTTTTTCTTAAATTTGGCATGATGTACCGTAAACCTGACCTTTCCTTCCGTCTTTGGGCGGTGACCGTCATGCTGCTGCTTCCGCAGGGGCTTTTCGGTGTTTCTCCGGAGAAGGGGCGTTCGGTTGCTTTGGGGGTCGTACAGTCTCCGAAAGGGGTAGGTTTTTGCGCTGATTTCTATCGGGATGCCACGTCGTTCCGTTCCTTGGCCCTGACGGCCGACCTGATCGATATCCTGGATGGCAGCGCTTCGACCCCGGGCGTCAAGATGACGTATTATCTCAACATGGTGCTCAAGGACTGGTCGGAGGGTAAATATGCCTTTTATGCAGGCCCGGGTCTGATGGCGGGATATGTTCGCGACCTCAGCAACCATCTGGGGTTTGCAGGCGGAGTGAGCGGTGATATCGGGTTCCGGGCGCTTTGCCTGAAGGGGATTACGGTCTCCGTGGAGTTCCAGGTGGATTTCGCCTTGCAGTTCAAGAGCCGCTACACGGACATGAGCCTTTACCGGGCCGGTTATTCGCATTCTTATTTGCCGTATCTGCGGATCCAATACTCTTTCTGATGAACAGACGTTGTGCCATCCTTGTTTTCCTCTTGCTTTCCGGCTTGCTCTCCGCGGCGGAAAAGGGAGATTGGTATGACCATCTGGATTATGGCGTGGAGTGGGGTTATTCCGCTTCTTTCTTTGAAGCTTATCACTACAATTATACATCTCCCTCAGGCGCAAGGATCGATTCCCGGGACAGTCATCTGAGTTATAAGTCCAACGGTCATATCTATGGCTTCGTAGGCGCCCGTTTCGCCCGGCGTTTTGCCACGGACGTGCTGGTCGGCTGGGCCGGGATCTATGAGGGACGCCGGGTCGTGCCCGTGACGCTCCGGGCCAGTTGTTTCTGGAGCGGATATGACCGGGACGGCTGGAAAACCTTCCTTGAGGGAGGCTGGTGCGGTGCCCGCTCCTTCGCCGGCAAGCCGGTGTTTATCGGCAAGTTAGGAAGTGGATACCGGCTGATGCTAGACCGTGATTTCGCCTTGGATTTCTCCTTGTCTTTACAGGGGGCCTACGACCATCCGCTGGATGTCTATGACAAACGCCGGGAAGAGCTTGTGCCCGACGTCAACCTCCGCCGCAGCGACAGCGGCTATCTCTCTCTGAACTTTACCCTGGCGCTCTGCTTCTGATTCCCGTCTCATGTAATACCTTCCCCGGATGTCCCGCCCTTCCCGCCTGATCATCTTCTTGCTCCTCCTTGCCACGCCCTTTGCGCGGGCACAGGACCCCGTCGCCCAGGATACCGTAACGGCCCGTCTGAGCCGTCAGTTGCTGCTCTATCCCCAGGAGAAGCTTCATATTCAGACCGACAAGGGCGCATACCTGTCCGGAGAGCGGATCTGGCTGCGCGCCCACCTGGTCCGGGCGACCGGCAACATCCCGGCCCCTTTGAGCCGTTATGTCCACGTTGAGTTGTTCAACCCTCTCAACGAGCTGGTCAGCCGGATCCTGGTCCGCCCGGACAGTCTCGGCATCCATGCCGGGTATCTGGACCTGGAAGAATCCCTTCCCGAGGGAGACTACACCATCCGTGCCTATACCCGTTATATGCTGGACCGGGGTGAGGAGACGCTCTTCCGGAAGACCGTCCGCGTCATGGATCCTTATTCCTTGCAATTGGAGACACGGCCAGAGTTCACTTTCACGGAACGGGGAATCCTTCTGCGTCTGCGTTTCCTTGACCGGAATTCCGGAGAAACTGTCATGCCGCAGGTGGTGACGCTCCAACTCCCAGGAAAGGGGATGATGCAGCTCAAGTCCAGGGACGGGGTCTTTGAGGGACGCTTGCCCAGAGGGGCGGCCGGAGGATGTCTGCTGCTGGGTTTGCGCCGGGACATGCGGAAGTATCAGCGATACCTGCGCATCCCTTGGCCCGCAGATGAATTTGACGTGGCCTTGCTTCCTGAAGGCGGTTATCTGGTCCCCGGACGGGCTTGCCGCGTGGGTGTGAAGGCCATCCGGCCGGACGGACTCGGAGTGCCTGTGAGCGGTGTCGTGTATGACGGTGCGGGGGAGGAAGTGACCCGTTTCGGCCCTTTTGCCCGCGGAATGGGAAGTTTCCTGCTCAAACCGGCTCAGGATGTGAACTATTATGCCATGTGCACGACGGAAGACGGCGCCTCCCGGCGCTTTGATCTGCCGGCGGCACAGACGTCTGCGCGTGTCTTGCAGCTTATCCCTGTGGGACCGACGCTCCATATCAGTCTCTTGCGCGGGGCGGATGCTCCGGCCGATCCGGTGTCCCTGTTGATCCATCACAACGGCGAGCCCCTGTTTCATACCGCTTGGGATCCGGCGTTGCCGGCCTATTCTTGCCCGATATCCCTGCTCCCGGCCGGCGTGACCGGCTTTGCCCTGTTGGACAGTGATTTGAATATCCTCAGCGAGCGCCTGTATTTCCATCTGCCGGCTTCCGCCTGCATGGCTCCGGAAGCCGAGCTCTCCGCCCCGTCTTATACGGCCCGGGAACGGGTCTGCGCTCATTTTCCCTGGCCGGAGGAGGTGTCGGATGGGGATGCGGTCCTGGCTGTCAGCGTGGTGGACGGCGCATCCGCCTTACCGGACCGCGCAGGCAGCCTGGCTGCGACCTTGTTGCTGACTTCGGAATTGCGGGGACTTGTCGAAACGCCTGCTTTTTATCTGTCGGAAGAAGGGGAGAAGGAACGGGATGCCCTGATGCTGACCCAGGGTTGGCGCCGCTATGACTTGCCTTCCGTGCTGAAAGGCCGGATGGAAAGGCCGGGTTCGCAGCCGGAACTGGCGGTGGAGATCCACGGGAAGGCAGACCCCATGATATTCGCATCCATGGAAGGCGGGCGGATTTCCCTGTATGCTACGCTGGATTCGCTGACCGGTGTTGAGACGACCATTCCGGACAAAGACGGGAACTTCCTCTTCCGGACGGAATTCCCTGAAGGTACCGAGGTGACGCTGCAGGGACAGACGCGGAAAGGGGGCAAAGGCAACATCATGTCCGTCGATCCTCCGCAATGGCCTTCCGCCGCGGGATCGGCCCTCCCGGTCCATCCCGAGGCTTCGGCCGGTACGGAAGGGGATCCATTCATGCGCCAGGCCGACGAGGCCTATTACCTGGCGCACGGAGACCGCAGTACGCTGCTGGATGCGGCCGTCGTTTCCGCCGACCGGGAGGAAACAGAGATCTCTTCCCAGTGGTATTCGCCGGTGACCGCTTCGAAGCCCTTGACGGCGGCCGAGATCGAGCGGCGCCATTTCACCAGCATCCTTTCCGTATATATGAGCACGGCAGGACTGGCTGTCCGCGGTAATACGCTGACGACGACCCGATCCGAACAGCCCGTGCTTCCCGTGATAGACAATGTCGTCCTCCCGGAGTTCGACCTGATGCTGCTCCAGCCCGGCGATATCGACAATCTCTTTGTCATCAAGGACAATACGTCGGTGTTCGGCTATTATCCGGGCTATACGGGCGCCCTGGTGATCACGACCGCCGTGGGGTTTACGGGAAGCAAGAAGTCGCAGAACATTTCCCGTATCCGCCCGCCGGGTTATCAGCGCCCTGCGGCTTTCTATGCCCCGAAATACGAAACGCCCGAAGCGCAGGCCTCCGGCACACCGGATCTTCGGACGACTTTGTATTGGGATCCCGCCGTCCGTTTCAGCGGAAAGGACGGTGCCCGGATCGAGTTCTATACGGCTGACAGGCCGTCGACGTATCTCCTGACCGGAGAAGGGGTGACGGCAGAGGGGCGGCTGGTGCGCCTGGAGGCGGAAATACCTGTCAGATAAAGAATTACAGAAGGATTGCCGCTAGTTCTCGGGCGGAGTCTACAACCCGGATGCCGGGGGAGCCTTCCATGGGGCGATAGCCCCAATTCACCGCGATCCTGTCGATGCCGCCGTTCGCAGCAGTCTGCATGTCCGTACCGGAATCACCGACCAGGACGGCCTCTTCCGGCGCGACGCCGGCAGCCCTGAGGACTTCCTGCACGATCCGGGGATCCGGTTTGAGCGGGGCGCCCGGACGGTTGCCCAGGATGGCGACGAAAGGAACATCCGGGAAGAACTCGCGGACCAGATGCTCCGTCCCTTCCTGGAATTTGTTGGACGCTACGGCGAGCGCTACGCCATTCTGGTGGAGCTTCAGCAGCAGCTCCGGCATTCCGGGATAGGGGCGTGTATGGATATCGATATGGGTGGTATAGTAGGCCTTGAAGTCTGCCAGGCATTCATCGATGAAAACCGTGTCGCCGCGCATCTCTTCCGGCAGGGATTTCGTGACCAGGTCTCGGATCCCATGGCCGACTTTCATCTGGTAGGAGGCCCGGTCGTGCAAGGGGAGTCCCCGCTTGGAAAGCGCGGAATTGACGGCGGCGCCCAGGTCGTCGAGCGTATCCAGCAAGGTGCCGTCCAGGTCGAACAAGACAACTTTGTATTTTTTCATAGCGGTCCCAAAGTTAGAAAAAAAGTGGTATTTTTGCCTTATGAAAACTAACAGAACTATGACTCATTCCTTTGCTGCGATGGCATTGATGGGCCTCGTGGCAGGGACGCTTATTTCTTGCGGTATGTGTAATAAGAAGAAGACGGAGACCCCCGTGCCGGGAACAGGGGGAGATGTGTATGTGCCGATGGATCAGCGCACGGGCGCCGAGTCTGTCGTTTATTTCACCCGTGACCTGTCGGCGGAAGGACTGATCAAGGCATATGAGAAGGTCAATGCCAAGATCTCCGGCCGCGTAGGCGTCAAGCTCCATACCGGCGAGCAGAACGGTCCGAACATCATTCCCCGCAATTGGGTCAAAGCCTTGATGGAGAAGGACTTGCCCGATGCGACGATTATCGAGACCAACACGTATTACGAGGGCGACCGCTACACGACGGAGCAGCATCGCAAGACGCTGGAAGTCAATGGTTGGACCTTCTGTCCCGTGGATATCATGGATGAAGAGGGGACTGCGCTGCTTCCGGTCAAGGATGGCAAGTGGTTTAAGGAAATGTCCGTGGGCAGCCATCTGCTGAATTATGATGCAATGGTCGCGCTGACGCATTTCAAAGGGCACACGATGGGCGGATTCGGCGGCAGCAACAAGAACATCGGCATCGGATGCGCCGACGGCCGCGTCGGCAAGGCGTGGATCCACACCTATCCGGGTCAGGACCAGTGGAGCATCAGCGAAGAGGAGTTCATGGAGCGGATGACGGAGTCCACCAAGGCATCGGTCGATCATTTCGGGGAAAAGGTGACCTTTGTCAACGTGATGCGCAACATGTCCGTGGACTGCGACTGCGCCGGCCAGGAGGCCGCCCCGGTCGTGACGCCCAATGTCGGCATCCTTTCTTCAACGGATATTCTGGCCTTGGACCAGGCCTGCGTGGATATCGTCTACGCGATGACGGAGGCGGAGCACCATGATCTCAAGGAGCGCATGGAGACGCGTCACGGCCTGCGCCAGCTCTCCTATATGAAGGAACTGGGCATGGGCAACGACCGCTACATCCTGATCGATCTGGACAATGACGGAAAACAGATCACGGCTGCCGAGGCTGCACGTGACCTGAAACCTTTCGAAGCTAAATAGGCAGCAAGACAAACACCAGCGCGTCCCAGAGCGCGTGACTCAGAATCAGGGCCGGCAGCGCCTTGGGACAGAACCAGTAGATGATGCCCCAGACGAAGCCGGCCACTGCTGCTGCAGCGAACAGCATGAAATTGCCGGACCAGACGTGGATGAAGGCATAGATGCACAGGGTCAGGGCAAAAGCCCAATGCTTGGCCCTGGGGCCGCTGCAGAGGCGCTCCAGCGTGTGCTGGACGTAACCCCTCCAGAAGAATTCCTCGGCAGGTCCGATCAGGAGCAGGAGCAGCAGGGCGATGGACCAGGAGGGGAGTCCCGTCTTCATGGCATAGACGGCGTCCACTTCCGGACGCGCAAAGTCGAAAAGCCAGGACGAGGCCTTGTCGCCGACCCAGAAGATGCCCCAGAGGACAAGCGCCAGGGCGATGCCGCCCAGCAGTTGCCAGAGGGGCTTTTCCATAGGCCAAAGATGCTTCAGATCCGTGGAAAACGCCAGCGCGAACCCCGTCAGGATCACGGCGGCGCAGGACATCTCCAGCCAGAAATTCATACAGCCCCGGGTCCAGGGGCTGAACATGATATACCAGAGTACGGCCGCGGTCAGGACGGCGAGGATCAGGCGGCGGCGGTCCCGGTTCATAGCAGGCCGCCGATAAAGAGGCCGAGGGAGAGCAGGAGGGAGAATACCATCTGCAGTTTCGCAGAGCCCTGATCCAGGCCCTTCATGGCTTCCAGGCCGACTGCGTCGAAGGTCGAGGCCTGTTTCTGGTTTTTCCAGGCAGGGACGACCGCAGCAAGGCAGAGCAGCGCGAGCGGATGCATCCAGCCGCAGATGACGGAGATGACGATGCAGAGGAAGGGGAGTGCCATGTAGCAGCGGTAGAGGACACTGGAGGCCTTCCCGCCGAGGATCATGGCGAAGGTCTTGATGCCGGCCTGTCCGTCAGAAGTGATGTCGTAGGGGGTGTT
>JAEEGI010004488.1_pt1 | contig 32638 bp, 18 predicted proteins | sample 8958751 | NCBI WGS metagenome assembly JAEEGI01 (sample SAMN16246545, study PRJNA631951) | gut metagenome | biome: gut microbiome; feature: rumen; material: KS-attached | host: Bos | place: Iran: Karaj | collected 2018-10
AACCCCCGGTACCCTAATCGAGTACGACAGTTTAGCAAACTGTTGGTTTCAGCCACTCACCCACCTCTCCGTAGCTGTGCGATTTCTACTCAAAAACCTGTGTTTTCTTTCAGCGAAATCGGGTGCAAAAGTACGAACTTTTTTTGATATGAACAAAACTTTTTTCGTTTTTTGCACTTTTCAGCCCTATGACTAGTTCTTTTTAGCCTGATTTTTAACGCCTTCTATTTTTTTACGAATTTCTTCCTGATTGCCCAAATAGAAATCTTTTTGCAGCTTCATCTGGTCGTCAAATTCAAAAATATAGGGTACTGCGGTAGGAATATTGAAGCCAACAATCTCATCATCGCCCATTCCCTTGAGGGTCTTGACGATACCGCGCAAACTATTGCCGTGGGCCACCACCATCACCTCGTCGTGCTGCTCGAAGGCCTTGAGGATGGTACCCTCGTAGTAGGGCATCAGTCGGGCAATGGTGTCGCACAGTGCCTCGGTGGCGGGCAGCTCGGCATCGCTAATTTCGGCATAACGCGGGTCTTTGCGCGGATTGCGCTTGTCGTCGGCCTCCAAAGCGGGCGGCTGCACGTCGTAGCTGCGACGCCAGGCCATCAGCTTCTCCTCGCCGTATTTCTGCAGCGTCTCCGCCTTGTTCTTGCCCTGTAGGGCACCGTAGCTCTTCTCGTTGAGACGCCAGCTCTTCTCCACGGGCAGATAGTCCATGTCCATGGCATCGAGAATCTGGTTGAGGGTCTTGACAGCCCGTTTCAGATAGGAGGTGTAGCACATGGTGGGGCGATAGCCCTCCTCTTTCAACAGGCGACCGGCCATATAGGCCTCGCACATGCCATAAGGAGTCAGGTCAACATCGGTCCAACCAGTAAAAAGATTCATCTTATTCCACTCGCTTTCGCCGTGGCGTACTAAAATCAGTTTCTTCATAGTTTATTTAACTTGTTTCTTCTTAATTGTTTCTGTAAAAATGCCTTCTTTGATAACGCCTTTGTGCGAGAGCACCACCAGCACAATGCCGCCAATGATAAACGGGACGCTAAGCCACTGGCCCATGTCGAGGGTCATACCCTTCTCAAAATCCACCTGCTCCTCCTTTACAAACTCAATGAGGAATCGCACACCCCACAGCGCTATGAGCCACCAGCCAAAGAGGCGGCCGTTGTGCAGTTTGCCATCCTTGCGCAGATACACCAGATAGCACACTAGGAAGATGAGCAGATACGAAAGCGACTCGTACAGCTGCGTCGGATGCTTGGGCATCGTCTCACCGTTGCGCTCAAAGATGAAGCCCCACGGCAGCGATGTCTCAACACCGTAGATTTCGCTGTTGAACAGGTTGCCCAGACGGATAAAGGCACCGCCGAGGGCAATCACAATGACCAGCCGGTCGAGTATCCACCAAGCGTTCATCTTCTTCTTGCGACAATAGAGCCAAATGGTGAGCAGTATGGCAATGGCAGCTCCATGGCTTGCCAGACCTTGATAGCCCGTGAACTGACCCGTCTTCATATTGAACGGTAGGAATATCTCAAGCCAATGCTCAGAGGTACAAAAATAGTCGGGCTCGTAAAATAGGCAGTGCCCCAGCCGGGCACCTACCAGTACCGCCACAAACATCCACACCACCAACGATTCCAGGTAGCTCGTTTCCACTTTCTCGCGCTGGAACATCTTATAGACAATCCAATAGCCGAGCAGAAAGGCAAACAGGAACCCCAGCGAATAGTACCGCAACCCGAACGAGCCGATGTGGAACATCACGGGGTCTACATTCCAGTTGATGAAATTAAGCAGCATAATTCTGAATTCGTTAATTCGTTAATTCGTGAGTCTTTGATGCGCCAAGGACTAACACATTTACACATTAACACATTCACACGTTCTTATTTAGCGTAATTCACGGCACGGGTCTCGCGGATGACCGTCACCTTGATTTGACCGGGGTAGGTCATCTCGTTCTGAATCTGGCGCGAGAGGTCGAAGCTGAGTTTCGTTGCCTCGGCATCGCTCACCTTCTCGGCACCCACGATGACACGCAGCTCACGTCCTGCCTGAATGGCATAGGTCTTCACCACTCCGGGGTAGGTCATGGCCATATCCTCGAGCTTCTTCAGACGGTTGATATAGGCCTCCACCACTTCGCGGCGGGCACCGGGGCGGGCACCGCTGATGGCGTCGCACACCTGGATGATGGGCGAAATGAGGTTGGTCATCTCCGTCTCGTCATGGTGCGCGCCGATGGCGTTGCACACGTCGGGATGCTCCTTATACTTCTCGGCCAGTTTCATGCCGAAGATTGCATGCGGCAGTTCGGGCTCTGTCTCAGGCACCTTGCCGATATCGTGCAACAGACCGGCACGTTTGGCAAGCTTGGGGTTCAACCCCAACTCGGAGGCCATCGTGGCAGCCAGATTGGCCACCTCGCGGCTGTGCTGCAGCAGGTTCTGACCGTAGGACGAACGATATTTCATACGTCCCACCATACGCATCAGCTCATGGTTCATATTGTTGATGCCAAGGTCAATGCAGGTACGTTTACCCACTTCGGCAATCTCCTGCTCAATCTGGCGACGGGTTTTGGCGACCACCTCCTCGATACGGGCGGGGTGGATACGGCCGTCCGTCACTAGCTTGTGCAGCGACAGGCGTGCAATCTCACGACGCACGGGGTCGAAACCACTGAGGATGATAGCATCGGGAGAATCGTCGATAATCACCTCCACGCCAGTCAGCGACTCCAAGGCGCGGATGTTGCGACCTTCGCGACCAATAATGCGGCCCTTCACCTCCTCGTTCTCTAGGTTGAACACGCTCACCGTGTTCTCAATGGCGTTCTCGGTTGCGGTGCGCTGGATAGACTGGATAACAATCTTCTTGGCCTGTTCGTTGGCGGTAATCTTGGCCTCCTCCACGATGTCCATAATGCTGTTCGATGCCTCGGCACGCGCCTCGTCGGTCATCATCTCCACCAGATGCTGCTTCGCCTCGTCGGCAGTCATGCCGGCAATGTGCTCCAGCTTCTCGATGCTCTCGTTATACACCTTCTCCACCTCTGCCTGACGCTTACGCAGCACCTCAATCTGGCTGTTCAGGTTCTCGCTCACCTGCTTCAGCTCGTTGCTCTTCTTCTGCAGGTCCTCCACCTTCTGGTTGAGGGTGTTCTCGCGCTGTTTCAGCTTGTTTTCCTGCTCGCGGATGGCATTGTTCTTCTCGTTCACCTGCTTGTCGTGCTCGCTCTTCATCTGCAAGAATTTCTCCTTGGCCTGCAGAATCTTGTCCTTCTTAATCATCTCGCCTTTTTCCTCGGCATCCTTTAGCACCTGCTGGCTCTTGGCAAGCAGTTTGTTGCGTAGTACGCCGGAGGTGAGCCACATGCCCACGCCTCCGCCTACCACGAGACCAATAATAATTCCAATTACTATCATAGTTTGTGTTGTAGTGTGTTTTTGGGGGAACCGTTGTGCCACATTGGGCTGCAGCCATGTTAGAAAAATCCTGCACCAAGCCTTCCGGGAGTTATGATAAACTCGAAACTGATAGGATTTGAGTGCCGGGTGTCTCAGTTATATTATCCGCGGAGATGCTCCGCCAACCTACCCACCCATGAGCTTACTCGGTTTGTGAATGGTGTTGAGTTTACAAACTGTTTCAGACTCGATGCAGGACTAACTCGTGCCGAGCAATTGATTGATTTCAGTAAGCCTGTTCTCCAGCCGCGTGTCGCGAAACTGCTGCCTGTCCTGCAGCCTTAACAACTGCGTAATCTGGGTCAGTGCCACCATGGCCAACAAATCCTGTCCGTCGCCATAGGCATACATCTTAGCATAGCTCTTCGCCTGCGAGTCTATCAACTCTGCCGCCCGACGCAGAAAATGCTCTTCGTCGGGATTGGTCTTCAGCTTATAGGGCCTGCTAAGTATATGTACTGTTGCCGGTATCTCGTTCATTTCTTCGAAATAGTCGTTTTCTCGCCTTAGCCACGAACAGGTTCGTCTGCCTTCGGCTCTCGGAAACGGTCATTCAGACTTGTTAATTAATGCCAAACTCTTATCTATGCTTCGTATCAGTTGATTGATTCTTAGTTTAATCTCCACAGTGTCGCCTTTTTGCGCCAGCGTGTTCCCTAGTTTTAATATATTGTTTTGTTCTTTTAGATTATTAATTGTTATATTTTGATTGTTCACTTGCTCTTGCAGCTCCCTGCACCGCTCTGCCGACTCCTCCACCTCAACACGCAGACGTCCGTTCTCCTCTACCAACTTGCGAACCTTCCATTCAATCTCTGCTACCGTGGTTTCAAAATCGAACATAATAATGTCAGTTTACACTACAAAAAGCGGTGCAAAATTACTAATTTTTTACATTATACACAAAAAATATTTCCAATACGCCCCACAATATCAAACCAAATAAATATAAATCAAAACATTACATAAATTCATTTTATCCTTTACATTCAATCCTAAACACAACAATCTACCCATTTGTAGCATGAGTTCGGGATAAAATACGAGATTTACTCCTCAATTACGGAGAAGAAAGTATTCAAAAAGCATCGGGGAAATAGGGGAAACGAATAACCCCGAAACACAATTCGTTGATTAATAGTGATACAAAACGAAAGTCACAAAAGTCACATGTCACATGCATATGCTTTTGTTATCGGGGATGGGTCTATAATTAATATAATTTATTATTATTATAGGAGGTATTCAAGAACCAAAAATCATTGCATGTGACTTGTGACTTTCTTGCAAATCGTTGATTATTATAAACTTGTAAAAAATGAATGCTTGAGATGTCACATTTGCTTGTAACATCTCTACGTGAGTTTAATTTTATTGCGCTAAATATCAGTCATTTCTCTTATTGTTGGCAAAGTCGTGTTATGAACAGGTGATGCATTTGTTTTTATGCTGAACACATCAGCCAGAAAAACGGTTTTCTGTTGCTCAAACCTCACACTCCTTTTTTGACACAAGAGAGCCTCTTTTTCCACCAAAGAGAGCCTCTTTTTTTTAAAAGTGGGAAAAGTGACATTTTCTGCTCGAAAAAGTTTGCCATGTCGTTAATCCGCGCTATCTTTGCATTCGAAAACGGTCGGGAAGTGGCCAATCTCAGATTCGTTTTCACGGCGTGCCTCCACTCTGCCTTCGCTCTGGGTTTGCTCTGGGTTCGCTTCCGGAGGCGAAGAAAAACACAAGGCAACGCGGCAGCAGAAACACGGCACAAACAAGAGGTCTTTGACATATTTGCTTATAGGATTTCATCAGGACCCGGTGGATGGCATCGCTCTTCGCGGTCGGAGCCAAGACCAGCCTGCAGCACAGCCACATGTATTGACATATTCCGTTTTACGACAGAATATAATTGCAATACCACCGGGTCTTTCCTCATAGTAGGGTTCTGGAACACCCTGCATTTGACAAGCATCAACCATTCTGACCACACCGGACCCCCAACTTTCCAACCAAGTACATTTGTATAATATTACAGCAATCAAAGGGTTTATGTTTAGCGACTGCAAAGATAAACCAAAGGGCTGACACCACAAAATGCCAGCCCTACTTTTTTCAACTTATCCAAAGTGTTTTATCGAACACCTCTCTTTTTTACAAATCTAATAAGGAAGGCGGTGACGAGAAGCAACAAACCAAATAGGCCGAGAAGATTGCCGAAAGGGTAATGCATTATTCTGAATACCATACTTATTATGAGGAACAAACCTGCAATTTCTGAAAAGCGGATAACCTGACGTTCATTAGGGAGGACACGCACCAGATGGCGGGCCGTAAGAATGACAAATAATGGTCCGACAAGAATCACTGACATATAGAAAAGGTTGGCAAATGGCCAGTGCAACATCTTAAAAACAAGTCCTATGAGGTTTAATGCGAGCATGACAATACCTGTCCAGTAAGCAGCACTGCGATAGTAAGTGGATTTCGTAGGGGTATTGCCCTTAAGGCTCGGTGAGGTTTGTGCTGACAGAGGTTTGGTGGCGGATAATGGGGTCAACATTTCGTCGATAGTTTTGGAAAGACGGCCTATGTTAATTATTATCAGTATAGTGGACAAAACAAGAACAATGGCTGTCATAACGAAAGAGCTCCTCAAATCGTTCATTTGCAGTTTATCGCCTATCTCGGAGATGAACCACATCATCCATAGGAATAGAGCAAAAACTTCTGTAATCCATAACAACGAAAAGCACGTGTTTGCTTTATCCATTTTCTTTATGAGTGCTTGAACATCTAAATCTTCTATGTTGATATGTAATATCTTTTGACAACTAAACCATTCAAGCAGTCCTGTCAATGCAAAAAGCAATACCGATATGACTAGGAAGAGGATTCGGAGGTCGAGGTAGTACCAACTCCAGCAGGCTGTTGCAGCTAACATTCCGTAGATGAATATGATTTCTGCGCTGCGGTGTTTGAAGTTGGAAATGCCAGCATGTAGCATTTCATGTATAATAGTGTTGTTGACGATTTCCTGTTGGTCAAACTGCTGTTTCAGCGTTCCGTATTGGGCTTTCAACTGTTCAAGTTCGATTATATTATTGTTTTCCTGATTTTCCATGATGATTTCCTTTCATTCGGTTTTCGACATTTTTACCAGTTTGTCCTTGATGCGCAACAGACGTACTCCTACATTGTTGGGCGAGATGCCGATGATGGCACCGATTTCATCGTAGCTGACACCTTCGAGCCAAAGGAGGACAAGTCCTCGGTCAACAAGGTCGAGGCGCGAGATGCGGTCGTAAAGCTCACGGATTTGATGTGTTGAAGGGTCGTCGGCCTCATAGGGGTCGATGTCCACTGTCAGCGGGACAGTCTCAATGCGGCGGCGCGCCTTCTTATACTGGTTGATGGCCGTGTTGAGCGCGACGCGGTAGATCCAGGTCTGCACACTGCTGTGACCCTTATAGCGGTCGAAGCCGAGCCAGAGCCTGATGAGGATTTCTTGAAACAGGTCGTCGATTTCGGTCTTGTCGTGCGAGAACATGTAACATACCGTATAGATGGTTCGTTTGTGTTCCCGTACCATTAGTTCAAACTGGTGTTCTTTGTCGTTGTTCATAAATAAAATTGTTTTAGTTGCAACTTCAATTACGTTAGACAACAAAAATCAGGATTTATTACAGCAAGCAATCAAAAGAACTCGAAAAAAATGTAGGGGCCTCCGTTTCTGGATGTCGGAAGGGCATCGGATGGGGGTACACAGGAGTACGCCCCAACATGAGTGTATACAGGGTGGGCGTACATGGGGGTATGCCACAACATGGGCGTACACAGCGTGGGCGTACACGGGGGGTACGCCCATACCATTAATTGACGTACTCTATCTCGTAATCCGTGATCATTTGGCTGCGGGTGAGGCCTGAGGGGTTCGTGGTAATGTAGACCTCGTGGATGCCGGTGACGCGGCCGCTGGTAGTGGTGTACTCAAACTTGTGCTCCATGTTTTCGTTGTAGTAGCGTGTCACCATGTTCTTGTTCAGCCCGTCGGTGCCGTCGAAAGAGGATATCATTTTGTAGTAGGGTATCTGCCAAATGGTGAACCCGTAAAACGGGTTGGCGAGATTGTTAACTTCGAAGCAATAATTGAGAGTGTCGCGACTGCCGTCAAGGTGAAGGGCGTGACGAACGGTCTTGGAGACATTGTCACCCTCCCAGGTGTAGAACCGTGTTTCATGTTTGATTGCATCGGCAGAGGGGTTTTGAGCCCAGATGTCGCTTTCCAAACGTTGCAGCTTTCCTCCAGACCAGAAATATAGATAGTTCTCTTTTAACAACGTGTCGCCATTTTCGAGGTCGCATTTGTATACATGTGACACATTACCGTCGGTATTGTATTCGATGTCAAAGTGCTGTAGGCGGTCCATATCTGCTTTTACAAGGCGTCCTCTGTTGTCGTAGACAAAGTGAAAGGTGTTCACCCCTTTGTGTAGGCTGTCCAGACGGTTGCCTGTCCAAAAGAACTCGCTATTCAGATGGCGTTCGCCAGGGAAATAATACATGGTGTCCCATGTTTGTGTACTGTCGTTATAACTTTCCAAAATGGTGGTATTGGTGGTGTAGATACGACTCACCTTCACCTTTTGTTCAATCGGGACAATGTGTTCTTCTTTTTTGCAGCCCACGGTCATCATGGTGACGGCTGCCAGCAGCAAGGCTGCGATAACGCTACGTTTCATCATTTTTTAAAAGGGTTTTAAAGTTTAATGGGTTTTAATGTTCTAAGGGCGTGAGAGCCTTTTAACCTTTCAAGTTAAGCGAACTTGTAAGATTTCATTATCAAGACTCCACGTATCGCACGTATAAAACAAGTGAAAATACGCGGGATACGTGGAGTAAATTCTCTATCCTAATCAACGATAGTCATTTCATCGATAAGGTGCTTTGCACCGGCAAATTTGTCGATGATGAAGAGACAGTATCGTATATCGAGGCTGATGTTGCGGCAGTAGTTGGGGTCGAACAGGAGGTCGCTCATGGTGCCTTCCCAGCAGCGGTCGAAGTTGATGCCTATCAATTGGCCGTCGGCATTCAGCACAGGACTGCCGCTATTGCCGCCGGTAGTGTGATTGGTGGCGATGAATCCCACAGGCATTTCACCGCGTACGTTAGCATAACGCCCGTAGTCCTTGTCGCGGTACAGCTGTTTTAGTTTCGGCTCCACCACATAGTCGTATATCTCCGGGTTTTCCTTCTCCATTATGCCTTCCAATGTGCTGTAGGGTGTGTAGTATACGGCATCCTTCGGGCTGAACCCTTGCACATGTCCGTAGGCCACTCGCAGTGTTAGGTTCGCATCTGGGAAGAAGTTGCTGTCGGGATATTGCTGCATCATTCCGCGCACATAAGTACGCATCAGGCGGTTAATCTCGCGTTTGTTCACAGCATACAACTCTTCCTTGTCGTTGGTGTAGGCGTAGGTATAGGCAATGTTGAAGAGGTCGAGGGCGGGGTCGCCATTTGTTATCACTTTCTCCCAGTTCTTGGCTTTGTACGACTTGAGAAACTTGTCGTACTTGGCCTTGTTGTTCAGCATCGACTTGTCATAGATATTTTCGAGCAATTTCTTCACACCCGCTTCGTCCTTGCCTTTCTTGTCAAGATAGGGGGCCTGGCCAGCCTGCCACATGTAGAGGAATGTCTCAACAAAGATGGCGCGGTCAACTGGCGAATGCAGGTCAAAGTCCTCGAAATACTTCTCATTGGCAGCCAACAGTTTGTCGCATTCCACACGGGCAGCGCTGTCATCGTTGGTGGTGGTGTAAGCCATGTTGTAAAGTTTGTATGCGCGGTTCATAAAGTCGCTGGCCATTACGGCTTCGTTAAAATAAGTCCACTCCAACTCTATGGGGCGGATGCGGTCGTAGGCAAGCGAGAGGTCGCGAAGCACATTCTTATACTCCTCCCGTTTATCGGCCCATGCTTGGAATACAGCCTCTTGTGCCTTCTTCTGGTTCACTCCGTCCAACCGTTCTATACCCAAGGTCTCGCCTTGCCATTTCTTCCATCCGTTGGCAATGCTGGCCACCTTCGAGGCATATTTCAGTCGTTGTGCGGGCGACTGGTTCATCGCGTTGTTATAGTGTTTCAGGCGGATGTCGCGCAGGGCAATGCGTATGGGGTTCTCCTCCAATGCCTGCATCTCCACCTGCTCGTGTGTCACATAGCGCTGGGTGGTTCCCGGATATCCAAACACAAAGGTGAAATCGCCCTCGTCAACACCCTTCAAAGAGATGTCAAGGTGTTTCAGCGGTTTGTATGCCACATTGTTTTTATTGTATGGGGCGGGCTTTCCGTCTTTGCCCACATACACGCGGAACATCGAGAAATCGCCCGTATGTCTCGGCCACATCCAGTTGTCCGTATCGCCGCCAAACTTGCCGATGTTGCTCGGCGGAGCTCCTACCAGACGCACATCGGTAAACACCTCGTTGATGTACATAAAGTACTGGTTCCCGTAGTAGAAGGGTTTGATGATTGCTTTATAGTGTGTGCCGGCCACGGCCTCGGCAGTGAGGATGGTAATATTCTGTTTCACAATGCGGTCGCGCTCCTCCTCCGAAGTCTTGTCGTCTATCCCTTTCAACACTTGGCGTGTCACATCTTCCATTCTTACCAATCGTGTGGCGGTAAGTCCCTTGCAGGGCAATTCCTGGTCTCGGCTCATGGCCCAGAATCCGTGTGTCAGGTAGTCGTGTTCCACCGTGCTGTGGCTTGTAATGTAGTAGTAGCCGCAGTGATGGTTGGTAAGGAACAGGCCTTGATCCGAAACAAATTCGCCCGTGCAGCCCTGATTAAAGAGAATCACGGCATCTTTCAGGCAAGCATGGTTGATGTCGTAGATGTCCTTGGCGGTGATACGCATACCAGCCTTCTGCATCGCGGCCTCGTTGCGGCCCAGCAGCATCGGAATCCACATGCCTTCATCGGCCATTACCATTGGCACCGTCAGAAGGCCTAAGACGAAAAGAGCAAATATCTTTTTCATGAGTAGGGTGTTGTTTGTTTATGTTTTACTATTTTGTTATTTCTGTTTCTTTTGCACGCTCTGCACCGCTTCGGCGGCGGACTCTAGCAGCGGTTGTGTCGACACTTCGCTGCCCACAGCGTGGCGCATCCAGTTCTGCGGCGTGAGTCGGCCTGCGGGGTAAATCCGCATTATCTCGTCGGCCACCACTTTACCCCGCAGTTGTTGCTCCAGCTGGAACTGGATGATATGGCCGTAGGGGTAGTTGGGCAGGTAGAGGGGCGAGTCTATCATGTGGCTGTATATAGCCAGTATCGGCGAATCCTTCTCGCCCAGCAGCGGGGCGTAATACTTGTTCCAAACCTCACGGGCTATGGCAATCACCTCGGTTTTCAGCTGCTCCACTGTGGCGTCGGGATGGGCATAGAGCCATTGCCACGAGTGCATGTCCACAAGCGACACTCCCATAATCTCATAGCAGCCCCAGAATATGTCCAATGTCTCCATCGCTTCACGGTCGGGGTCGGCGTTGTGGTAGCCCAGCAACTCCAGGTCGCGGCTCTGGAACACAAATGCCAATGCCTCAGTAAATGCCGTGTTGGGCACCCCCTTCATTATGTAGTTGTCCACATCGTGCAGGGTGATGGTCTGTTCCACATTGTGCCCGAATTCGTGCACCGCTATGTTGTATCCCTTGTAGTCCATCCCCTTTTCTCCGATTCGGGTGCGCAAACGGGCGTTGTCGCTGCGCATGTTGCTTTCCCATGCGTGTCCCGCACCGCGCGAGGGGTCAACGGTAACGTGGCGGCATATAAAGTCGGCCTTCTCCTTGCTGAACCCCAGCTGATGCAGTATCGAAGGCATCCCCTCACGGGCAAAGGCCTCTTTATTGGGGTAGAGTCGCTGTGTCTTCGCTGTCAGTTCGTCCTCGCTCAAGGTGCTGCGGCTCTTGAAACCGTCATACCAGATGTCAAACGGCTCCAGTTTCCGCCCCACACGTTGTTCTATCAGCTTGGCCACCTCTGCCACCACCGGCGATTCGAGGAACGAGGTAAAGAGTTGTTCAATCTCCTCATAACTCACCTCCATGTCTTGGTTGAAGGCACGTGCTATGGCGGTAGGGTACATGGGGTTGTATCGGTCCACCTGCTGCATGGCGTGGAAGTTGTCAAGGAAGTACTGGTAGCGCACATCGGGCTCCGATGCCAACGCTACGCTGGCGCCATCCTTGTCGGTTACAGCGTTGCTGTATGGGTTCCATTCGTAGTCAGGGCAGTTGATTACCTTTTCCGGGATGCTTTGGTCTATTATGCGGCGCATCACTTGGTATATCATGCGTTGTTTCGCCAAACCGCTGTCACCTTCGTTATAGTGGGTCTTCAGTTCGTCGCGCAGTCCCCAGTGGGTTATCAGGGCCATATCAGGGAATAGGTGCTTACCTTGGTCGTCCACCAGGTGTCCCATCATGATGTTGTAGTTCGATATGTAGTTGTCGGCCGCAGCCAGTTGGTTGGCAAGCAGCTGGTTGCATTCGGCGGGCACGCGCGATGTGAAGAGGTCGCCCAGTCGGGCGTAGGCCCACTGCTTCCGGCTCCAGTTCTTTCCCAGTTCGTTTTTCTCGTCCAGCGTGTAGAAAGGGAAATTCAACACCACCGCAAAGGCTATTTTCTGTTCAAACATGTCGTCGTCGAAATGGGCGTATGGGTCGTATCCCCCAAACATCTCGTCCAGTGCTGTCGGTTCCGGTCCCGTTACGTGCAGCGGCAGTTTCAGGTCGACACTCATTTTGTTGAAACAGCCCCACAAACTCTCCAGATTGGCCTGCAGTTGGTCGGCCATCCGTTGCAGTGCCGTGCTGTCGTCCACAAAATGGTTCAGACAAAATTCTTTAAAATCGTCGGCACTTCCGTCCTTCGATGTCCACAGCGATGCTGTTTGTGGCACACTGCGCTGCGCCCTCTCCAGGCAGCCGTCGCCAAACTTCTGGTGCAGTGCCTCTATTGTGGCACTTATGGTTTTATCGTCTATATTGCTCATTGCAGTTGTGTTCTCCTTGTTCTTGCATGCGGTTGTGCAAACCAGCAATGCAGCCAAAACTATAGGTATTATGCGCTTCATGTAATTTTGTGTTTTAAAAATGCAAAGATACAAATATTTTTTGTATTTTTGCAAATTATTTCGGCAATGGGCCTTTCCTGTTGTTTTTTACATACTTTGGCATAGGCTCTCAACCCGCACTTTAACAGCAATACACAGAACCCCAAACTGTCCGCATAGTGAAACTCTTGTTCGAATATCCTGTCTATTTCCTCCTGCTCTGCCTATTGGCGGGAGCAGTGTTCAGCGTAGCCCTTTATTTCTTTCCCCGCCGCAATTCTTCTCTCCCTTCCTCTGTCAGGATTATTCTTGCCCTGTTGCGGTTTTTGGCCGTCTCGCTACTGGCTTTTCTGCTCCTTTCGCCTTTGGTGCGGCGCAATGTCAACACCCGTGAGAAACCCATAGTGGTCATTGCCCAGGATGCAAGCCAGTCGGTCGACTTGTCCTCCCCTCTGTTCAACCGGTCCACCCTCCGCAGTTTGCAGTCGGATTACGATGTGGTGCTCGACACCTTTGGCGGCGCCACCACCGACATCTCTTCCGCTCTCTCTTCCATTGCCGACCGCTACATGGGCCGCAACCTCGGCGCCGTGGTGTTGGCCAGCGACGGCATTTACAATCAGGGCATCAACCCCTCTCTCACCGCCTCCTCGTTCACAGTGCCTGTCTATACGGTTGCCCTTGGCGACACCACCACCCGCTGCGATGCCGCCATAGCCCACGTACGCTACAACCGCATTGCCTATCTCGGCAATCAGTTCCCCCTCGAGGTCACCCTCCGCGCTGTACGTCTCAAAGGCTCCCGCGCCACCCTCACCGTCACGCACAACGGTGCCACCCTCGTCAGTCAGTCTGTCTCCTACTCCGACGACCCCTTCTCCGTCACCCTTCCGCTCTCGCTCACTGCCGACCGCCCCGGCCTCCAGTCCTACACCATCGCCCTCTCTCCGCTCGACGACGAGACCACCCAGGCCAACAATCGCTGCACCATCGCCGTCGAAGTGCTCGACAGCCGCCAGAAAATAGCCATCCTCGCCGCTGTGCCCCATCCCGATGTCAGTGCCCTCCGCCAGTCCATTCAAAACAACCAGAACTTCGAGGTGGAGGTGTTTGTGGGTCCCCAGCTCCAAACTTTCGACCCCCGCAAAGGCAACTACAGTTTGCTCATTCTCCACAACCTGCCCCATGCCACTGTCCCCGTCCCCGGCCTCCCCAATCCCCGCTCTGCCGACCGCTCCGCCACCTCCCTTTTCAACAATACGCCTGCCATTTTCATCCTCGGCTCCCAAACCGACCTCGCCCGCTTCAACGCTCTCCATAGCGGCTTGGAGGTTATAGCCAAAACGCAAAAAACCGACCAAGTCACCGCTATCCGCAACAATGCCTTCGGTCTCTTCTCGCTCGACGACGACATCGCCGCCCGCATCGAGCAGTTGCCCCCTCTTCTCTCGCCTTTCGGCAACTACCGCCCCTCCGGCAATATGCAGTCGCTCTTCTATGCCCGCATCGGCACCTTTGCCAGCGACCGTCCCCTCATCGCCTTCTGTCAGCAGGGTCCTGTGCGCCGTGCTTTTGTGGCAGGCGAAGGCCTTTGGCTTTGGCGTCTCCACGACTATCTGGCCACCGGCAGCCACAACGACTTCGACCGCCTTGTTGAGAAAATGATTGTATATGCCTCCATGCAGCACGGTAAAGACCGCTTCCGCGTGGTGGCCGAACGCATCTACCGCGACAACGAGCCCGTCACCCTCCAAGCCGAGCTCTACGATGACAACTACGAATTGGTCAACACACCCCAGGTGCAGCTCACCCTCGCCACTCCCCAAGGCAACAAAACCTACGACTTCAACCCTTCGGGTTCAAGCTATTCGCTCAGCCTTGGCAGTCTCACCCCGGGTCAGTACAGCTACACTGCCTCCACCACTTTCAACGGAACCCCCTATACCGCCTCCGGCATCTTTGTGGTGGAACAGCTCAACCTCGAACAGCTCAACCTCACTGCCGACCACTCTCTGCTCAACACCATCGCCCGCACCACCGGTGCCGTCATGCTGCAGCCCGACCAATGCTCTTCTCTTCCCCAACTGCTCCAGCAGCGCGACGACCTTAAGTCGGTGGTCTATTCCCACACCCGCTACACCGAACTGCTCAACCTTCCGCTCATTTTCATCCTCCTGGTGTTGCTCCTCGCCGCCGAATGGGCCTTGCGCAAATATTTCCTCAATTGATGTAATATCCTTGTCACCGCTTTTTTTGTTATGCGCCTACCCCTACGCTCACGTTTCGTCAAAGACTCCGGCACCCTCCTTTCGGGCAGTGTCGTCGCCCAGGGCATAGCCTTTGCCGCCTACGTGGTGCTTTTGCGCTTCTTCACTCCCGCCGATTTCGGTCTCTGCAATGTCCTTTTCAGCTATCTCGAAGTTCTTATCATCCTCTCTACCTGCAAATACGAGCTTTCCATAGTGGTGGCTCCCAGCGACCGCGAGGCCGCCCATATCGCACGCCTCACCCTCCGCCTCAACACCCTGGTGTCCCTGCTCCTGCTCTTCCTTGCCCTGTTGGGGTTCGTCCTGCTGCATTCCGGTCTGTGGGCCAACAATCCCCTGTCCCGTTCGGGCGCCGACACCCTCCAGTCGCAGTTGCTCATATTCCTGCTCCCATTGCTGGTTTTCTTCAATGGCACCATCCGCGTCTACAGTGCTCTGTGCAACCGCTATAAACGTTACAAGTCTGTAGCCTCCGGCGAGGTGGCCACCTCGGTGGGCACTGTGTTGTTCCGTTTCCTGTTTGGGCTGCTGGCACCCCTCATGCAGTTTCTCCACTCCTTCGGCCTCCCTCTGGGCACCCTGCTGGGCAAGATGGTGGGCCACTATTGCTACCGCCGTGCCGCCGCCGGCTATCTCCAGTCCGCCCCACCCGCCAAGTTCTTCCCGCTCTCCCTTTCCGACCGCAGCCTGTTGGCCCAAAACCGCAATTTCCCCCTCTATGTCATGCCCAAGGAGTTTGTAAGCAGTTTCTCGGCCAATCTGCCCTTTATGTGGCTGGGTCTCTATTTCGATAAACCCGTCATCGGCCTTTTTTCTCTGGCCATCACCTTCACCATGCGTCCCGCCAACATTCTGTCCACCACCTTCGAGAAAGTGTTCTATGCCGAGGCTGCCCAAGCCGTAGCCCGTCGCCAGCGTCTGGGCAGCGACATAGGCCGTTTTGTTGTCCTTCTGGGTTCCGCGGCCATTGTTGTTTCCGCACTCCTGTTCTTCTTTGCCGAGCCGCTTTTCACATTCCTTTTCGGTTCGCAGTGGGTAGGCACCGGCTACTATGTGAGGTGCATCCTGCCGTGGGTTGCGGTGCTGGTGGTTACCAACTCGCTTACCTTTGTGGCCAATATCTTCGGCACCCAGCGTGTCGACTTCATCCTGCAGTTGGTGCAGCTGGTGCTCCGTGTAGTCGCCCTGTGGATTGGTCTGTTCCGCTCCGACTTCCGTTTGGCTGTACTGCTGTTCTGCATGGCCAGCGCTGCGGTGCAGGTGGTGCAGTTATGCTGGTATCTCTACCAAATCCACCGCTACAACCGCAGCCTCAACCCCATTCCTTAGTCCCTTCCATTCCTTCCCATAGCTCAAACCATGCTCTCACTTTGCCCAATCCACACTCTCCCGTAGCTCAATCCACTCCCTTCCATAGCTCAAACCATACTCTAGCAAGGGAGTGTTAAAATGGTTATTGATCACTATTTTTTTATTATCTTTTTTGAGTTTGTGGTCTTTCCATCTAGTGTTGTGTATCTAATAAGATAGCTCCCGGCGGAAAGTCCTGCTAGACTTATTCTGTTTGTGTTTTTGTAAACTCTCACAAGGTCTCCCTTGCTCGAGAAGATACAAACTTCACGTAACATTTCAGAAGTATTGCAGAAGTCATTTGTTGGGTTCGGGTAGAATTCTACACCATCAACTTTTTCATTGATGTTGATTTTTAGATGCTGTGTGGTATCCGTGGTTGTAGTGTCAACAGAAGATGTAATCTCTACAAAGACTAGAGTGTCCATATCATGGACTGTATCTCTAATTGAAACTGCGTAAATCCCAATTGGAGCCTGATCTACTTGATAGCGTAAATAAGTCCAAATTGAATCAGGGACAGGCTCATAATCTACTACACGTCCAATTTGAGCATAGTCGGATGTTCTATACCACTTTATTTCAAAGTTATACCTATCACGGAATGAGCATCTGATACTAATCCCTGTTTTTTTATATGAAGCACCAGAAACAGCACCGGTAAACTCTGAACTAAAATACCCGATACCCCAACTAAAGTGTGGGTCAGCTTCATAGATAGTGTCAGTCTTAGTATTGTTATTGGCATCCCTTATCGTCAAGATGTTATTAACACCATACTGAGCGAACATAGAATCCAGAGGTACATGGTAACCATTGAATGTGATGTCAAATGGTGCAGTCCCAGCCGTAATATTGTCGATTACAACTTTGTAATAGTTTTTTTTGAGATCCTTCCTTACATGGAAGTTCACTCCCTGTGCCATGACACCCACTATCGTGAGCATCATTGAAATCAATAATATTTGCTTTTTCATTTGTCTTAGATTTTTTTGTTTGTTACGATGCAAAAATACGAATAATAATTGATATGGCAAGTATTTTGATGAAGTCAGACTATTGGAGGGCTCATTTTTTGTCTATACATTAATCCCAAATCGGTCATTCGGACTGGCAAAGTGTGGCATCCTTATCACCGCGTTGCAGTGCTACAGTTGTCTTTTTGCGACATCGGCATCAATGGTGTATACAAGCGTCACGGCGGCAGCGTCCCCTTTTGAAAGGGGTGCCACGCGAGTGGCGGGGTATGTATCCCGCTGGCGGAGCCAGCACAAATAATTTTTCCGCTTATAAGGACTTTTAGCATTTGATTCCGGATACATACCCCCCGGCTTCGCTGTACCCCCGAAGTCTGTCCTTCTCACATTCAGTCCCCGTTCCGTTCATTACCCTTCTCCGTCATCCCGGTTCCCAATCCGCCTCCGTTACATCTTCACCATCTCCTAACCTCATATCAAGCTCTTGTTAACCTAGTGGGTGAAGAATAGTTTGGTATGTGTTTTTTAAGTAGTTGAGGGTGAGTGAAGTGGTGGCATAACGGGAGAGGACGGACAGGGTGGATGGAAGGGATGCGGCTCTTGTCGGGGAGGCGGATGAAATAATAAAAAATGTTAAAATGGTGTCACACTTTCCGAATGTGTGTGTTTATATTGTCAGAGTGTCCGCCGAGACTATGGCGGGCAGGAAATGATATGAAACAAAATTAGAAACGGAATGAAAACAAGCAACAATGGAAACGAAGCAGAACGAATGTGGAAATGTGGTCAAATTCACAGCAATGTTATGAAAAGAAACAATTATTTGATGATACTATATTAATCTATAGTGGTTTTAATTGCTTTTGGAAAAAAATATATGTAACTTTGCAAAAGGTAGAATAATAATAAATACGTTTTAATACAATGAGAAAGAGATGTTTATTAATGGTATTGGGTGTCCTGATGGCTTGTTTGGGTGTGAAGGGGCAGGGGGTCTGCCCGTCGGGATACGGATGGTTGGACACGACGGTGTTGAGCGGTGTCGGCAATTCGACATACGTTCCGCTGGGGACGTTGTCGAATTCGTCGCACTACTACCACACGTTGTGGACAGTGTATACGCGCGAAGAGATTGAGGAGGTGGGCATTTACCCCGGAAGTAAGATAAAGGAGGTGGGCTGGCAATACATGTCGACCACCGTTTACGGTGCACCTGAGTTGAGCATCTATATGAAGGAGGTGCCCGTGCGGTCGGTGGAGGCCGTGACGGACAGCATACCGTTGGACAGCATGACGCTGGTGTATACCAACAAGGGCTCTGGGTCGGTGACTTTCTTGTACGGATGGAATTACATCCAGCTTGACACGGTGTTTGAGTACAGCGGGCATGGACATTTGATGATTGCCGTGCAGCGCAATGGAGGAGCTGGAGGCATCACGGGCCGCTCGTTCCGTGCCGCAAGTGGCAAATCGGTGTCGCGCTACAAAGGTCAGTATTATGGTACTACATATCTCAGCGAAATGCGGACAGGAAACGGTCGGGCAGCATTGGCATTGAGGGCCTGCGCTGGTCCGGATGTGTGCCCCCGCCCTGAGGTGCAGTTCACGGCTACGGAGAACAGCATTACCGTCCATCTGGGCGAGCACGACAGCCTGTACCATGTGGTGTTGGGCAGTGTCGGATTCCAGCCCGATACGGTGGGAATGTTCTCGCCGCGTAGCTGGCTGTCGTGGGATGACACGGTGCGGTGCGACATGCTGAACTCTCACACGAAATATGATATCTACGTGCGTCAGCGGTGTGGCGATTACTACTCGCTGTGGTCGGGGCCGCACACCGTCAGCACGTTTTGCGGTGTGCAGCCGCTACCATATATACTCTCGACCACCCAGTCGACGACAGCCACTGCGCTCGACTCGTGCTGGGTATTGCACGATGCGGTGTTGAACGGGGTGAATCTCCTGCCCCGTGCTGCCACACAGGATGAGGTGGACAGCGGCGTGGTGGTGAAGGCGGTGGCAGTGCTGCCCGAGTTTGACGCACCGCTGAATAGGCTGCATTTCTCATATAGTGGACAGGCTTTGATGTTGAGGGAGATAGGTGTGGTGACCGACGCGGATGATCCGTCCACTTTCATCCCCTATGACACGCTGGATTTAGCCGACTTTGGAACGGAGACGGATTTTTCGCGCTACACTGGTCCCACCGGGCGTGTGGCGATAAGGTGGGAGCAGGGCAGGGCTTTTGGCAATTTGACGGTGGACACCATCATTGGCTGCTATGCACCCTATCAACCTTCTGTGAGCATAGTGGACACTACTGCGTATGTGTCGTGGCACAGCCGTACTCAGCGGGCTGTTCAATGGAGGGTGAGCTACTCTACCCATCCCACTGATTACACTCAATACACAAACGTGTGGACGGATACTACCGCACTGCAGATAGACAGTTTGCTGCCCCGCCGGTATTATTATTTGCGCATAAGGACGATGTGCGACGACTCGGCAATGAGCAGCTACAACAACACGGTAAAATTCCTTACGGGATGCCGACCGATAGACCAGCTGCCCTACCGTATGGATGCCACCATGAAAAAGTACACATCTGGCGAGATGCCGTGCTGGACAGAGGTGACGGACACGGCGACGAACCTGAAGTATTTTATCTCACCACGGTTTGACACAACGGCAGTGAGGATGGACCAGTTGAAGTTGACGGTGGACTATGGCTATACCCATGCCGCGATGCTGAAGGTGGGGTTGATGGACGATGCCTCGGATTTGACATCCTTTGTCCCCTTCGACTCACTGGAGACGGTGGCGTGGCGGAACGTCTTCTATAATAATGTGCGGTATGGTTGCCATATAGCATTCTGTGTGGCAAATAATGCCGTGTTCAGATTGGACACGCTGATTGTGGAGCACAATGCGGTACACCCTGTGGCAGATTTGCACAGGACGGCTTGCACCCCCACCTCTATAACGATGGACTGGACTGAGCAGGGGCATGCCACAGAATGGTTGGTGCGTTGCTACAGCGAGGATGACAGTGGGGACACGGCTTTTGTCGCCACATCGAAACCGGCAACCATCAGTGGTTTGCAGCCATACTCGGCATTGGATTTAAAAGCATATACTATTTCTGTGAGTGCCATACATGACGGCGACACCAGTCTGCCCGTGCAGGGCAGATTCAGCACTGCCCCCGACGCGCATCACACAGCGTTGAGAATTGAGACGGATACCTTGGGCAGTGCAGCCAGCACCTATCAGCCTTTCAACAGGACAAACAAACACACCTGGACACAGATACTTTACCCTATGACGGAATATGGCACGGCAGGTTGGATAGACACTGTGTGGTTCCACTGCAGCAGTAGGATTAACTTGAATGTGGATCAAGACACTTCGGTGACCCTGTATATGGGTATCAGCGATTTTGACCATGCCGAGGGTCCCTCCGACTGGGTGCCGGAGGAGCGTCTGCACCAGGTTTGGCACGGACGTACCCTTACGGCGGATTCAAACAATATGTGGGTACCGATAGTGCTTGACACGGCATTCTATTATGACGGTATGGGGACGCTGGCCTTGGTGTTCAGCCGGAGTTTCTTCCAGCAATACTATAGTTTCGACGCGTTCAACTATACTTATAGACAGCCGGGGGTGGTGCTGTACCGAGCGGGAGGAGACACGACTTTTGCCCAGTATCCCAGCACCATAGGAAGCCGGAACGGTACGCTCTATTCCAACCAGCCTGTGGCACGTTTCTCATTCTACACAACAAGCTGCCGCAATGTGGACAGTTTGCGGGTGGTGAATACGCACTATGATAGTGTGACTCTGGCTTGGAAAAACCAGAGTGGGGCACATAGGTGGCAAGTGGTGTATGACAATGAGAATGGCAATAGCGACACAGTGATGGTCACTGGCACAGCGCAGGCTACGCTGACCGGGTTGCATGGCGATGGCACGTACCGCTTCAGGGTGCGGCCGGTGTGCGATACGGCAGACACAGGCCTGTTCTATGGATTGGATTCGTGCCATGTGGTGTCCTGCCCGCGGCCGGACAACTTGAGTGTGATTACCTTGGGCGACAGCTCGGCCACGCTCGTGTGGAACGGTATGGCTGCCACACAGCAGGGTCAGATTGTGGTATATGCAGCGGACGGCTCGTGGGGTGACACGATGGCTGTGACAGGCACTCAGACTACCCTTTCGGGACTGTTGCCCCGCACATACTACGTTGCGAAAGTGCAGGGAATCTGCGGGACTGGCGACACGAGCACCTACTCGCCGACACTGACTTTCCGGACAACAGGCACAGGCATCATGTACCACCTGACTCAGCTGGGCAACCTCAACGCTCCGCACATCAGTGGACCGGCCCCGATAGAGGTGTTCTGGAAGCACGGATGGAGCCAGACAATATACGAGGCCGACTCGATAGGGACGTATGGCTATATCGACACGTTGTGGTACTATGCCGAGCAGGTGGGTGTGGGTACCGACCCCTTCGACACCAGCGTCACTATCTTTATGGGCCACACCCCGCTGGCTTCGCACCCCTCAGACTCGGCATGGCTGCCGGCCTCAGATCTTACCCAGGTGTACCACAGCTCCTCGGCGCTCCCTTCCGACACGGGATGGTTTCCCTTCGTGCTGAATCCCCCCTTCGAGTATAACGGCAGGGACAATCTGGCTGTTGCCATCTCCTATCAAGCTACGAACTGGACCGTTGACTGGAAGTTTGCCTACTATAGCAATATGCCTTACTATTACCTCCGCAGGGGCCATGACACCGATGCGAGCTATAGTTCACATCCCGGCACTATCCCTGGCAACCGCGCCCCTATCATGCCCATAGCCCGCTTCTCGATGGCTGTGGATACCATTGCACCGCCATTCTGTTTGCCAACGCATAATGTGCGTTTTGAGGCTGATTCGACGGGAGCGGAGTCTCTTGTATGGGGTCACTACCCTGCCGACTCGTTGTACCAGTGCAGCTATTGGTCGTTGGACGGGACGGATAGTGGCCAGTATACCACCAATCTGACCACCATGCCGCTGACCCGGTTGCTGCCCCGGAAAGTCTACCAAATAGAGGTGCAGACGCTGTGCAGTACCGACGAACTGACAGAGGGCGTGATGGTGTTTTATGCCACACCTTGCAGCAAGATTAATGAGCTGCCCTTTGTTGATGGATTCGAGAATGCTGGGTGGGGCGATTTGCATGTGCCACACTGTTGGCAGTTGCATGACGAGGGAGATCTTTCGTCACGCCTTTCGGAAACTAATCCCCATACGGGCAATTATTGTTTGAGACTATATGCCGACTCGGCAAACAGTCCCTTTGCTGTGCTGCCAGAGGTGGACACCACCCAGATTGACTTGGGCTCGGTGCTGCTCTCCCTCTGGGCGGGAAGGACAGATAGGGCGGATGGAAGCCTGGTTGTTGGCACCATGGTCTCGGACGACACCACCTCCTTCATGCCATTGGATACCGTGGAAGTGACTGAGGAATATGCCCGCTACCTGTTTCCCTTCACACATTATGGAATGCCAATAGAGGGCCATGGTTTCATTGCCGTGAAGGCGATGGGCTCATCGGGAAGTGTAATATGCATTGACGATGTGGAGTTGACGGCCATTCCTGCGCCAGAGGCTGTGATTGTGGAGTCAGTACTTGCCCACGAGGCTGTGCTGCGCATAGCGGACAATTCAGAGGCAGTGGGCTATAGTGTGATAGTGAGGAGTGAAGGTTTGGATGATTCGCTCTTCTTTGTGGAAGGCGGACGGCAGTTCTCGTTGCAGGGGTTACTGCCGACAACAACCTACTGTGTGTGGGTGAGAAGTGAATTTGAGGGTTATCACAGCCGTTGGACGGGTCCTGCATGCCTGACCACGCTGGATGAGGTTCGATACTACAGCGCGAGTGGTGCGAGCGATAACCCGCAGTGGGGTGCTGTGGAGTGGCAATGCGTGGAGGATTGCGACAGCATGGCGGTTGACGGACTGTATGTTGAGGGTAGTGTGATAGAGTTTGTGGCAAGGCCACTCGGCGACCGTGTGAGTTTTGCCAACTGGAACGATGGCAACAGCGACAATCCCCGCCGCATAGTCCTTACACAGGACACTGTGCTGACGGCTCACTTTGAGGAGGTGATTGGAATCGACGCAGTGGATGGTCAAAGTGTGACCTGTTGGCCCAATCCGGCTTCTAGAATAGTATCGGTGAAGAGTTGTTCCCTGATGACCGGTATTATCTGTATGGATGCAGATGGTCGGATAGTGGCACGGTTCAGCCCCCAGAGTTTGGAATACAAAATGGATGTGAGAGGCTGGAGAACGGGTGTCTATTTTGTCAAGGTGGTCACTACCGAGGGCTGCAAGGTATTGAAACTTACGGTGAAGGCGAATTAAACTGGGGGATATAAAGTATTATTGGACACCAATTGGGTGAAAAATAGTATTTTTGCACTCTGAAATCAGTAATAGATAGCGCAATGAAAAGGAGAACGATTTTTATAATGATGGTGGCGGTGGCATGGATGGCCGCAGCACAACCCCTTGCCGGAACCCGAGTGGATGGCAACGATAAGTGGAAACAGATAGACTCGCTGATAGGTCAGGTACAATATGCCACTGCCTACCCTTTGGCACAAGGGTATTACCGACAGGCTCTTGCCGGGGACAACGGTCCAGAGTTGATCACCGCTGCCTTCTACCTTGCCATGCTCGACTATGGCTATGGCAAAGATGCCGTTGACTCCGCCATCATGCGCTATAGTCTTTTGGCCCGTAGCCTGCAGGGGGTGGACCGTGCCGTGGCGTACACGTTCCTGTATGATACATACAACCAGCTGTATGCTAAATACCGTTGGCGCATTGACCGCAACAAGCCGTCTGACGACCCGAAGTTAAAGTACCGCAATTGGCACACACAACGAATGGTAGATACCTTGATGCGTTGCGCCGACAGTGTGCTGGCCTACGCTGACTTGTTACGCACTGCCGACATCAAGCCGTATTCACGGCTTTTTGCAGCCGACACAGCCGCTCAACCACCAATGGACAGTAGTTTGCTGGGCATTTTGGTGCAGACACTGCTTTTAGACAACAACTATGTCAAAATCACCAAAACGCCCGCCTCCATGCGTCAATGGTTTTTGAAACCGCTGCCGGCATTTGTTGGGGAGGAATATACTGACAACTTGAGCCACCCGGGTGATAAAGGGAAACCGACGCAGTCCAGTCTACCCTATCCATTCTTGCTGCACCACCGTGTGGCAAAACTCTATGATTCTGCCCCTGCCGACATAATGCTGTGGCTTGACTTGCAGCGGTTCGACCTGCTTGATTTCGACAGCTGTATCCTAGCTGTCATCGATAGCCTGACAGCTTACTATCAGCCCCGCCTTACCAGCCCCGAAATGAAAGCCCTGTTGGCATTCTACCGTGCCCAATACCTCAGCTATGACAAGCAGGAGGTGCTGGCCGAAAAGGTGTGTCTCGAAACCGAGAAGGCATATCCCAATACCTATGGTGCGCGACGCTGCCGTGTGTTGCGCCTGTACGACATTTGCAAGACTGAATTCAAAATTACATATAGCAATTGCGAGTCGTCGCAGCGCAGCCGCCTTGCCTACGTCGATGCCCGCAATGTTTCACGGCTCAACTTCCGCATAGTTAAGAGTATCAACCTTGACAGTAAACTCAACAGGCAGCAGATAATCGACACCCTCATGACGCTCACACCTGTGAAAGAGTGGCAGCAGACCCTCCCCGACTCGGGCGACCATCTGTGGCACCAATACCTGATAGCACTTCCACCTGTGACGCAGGGTGATTATTATCTGTTGGCTTCCGCCGACAGCGTCGTTTGCTATAGCGGAGCTTACTATTCGTCCGATGCCACCTTTATCATGTACCAAACTCCTGCCATGGGGGGACGTTTTCAACTCTCCACCGCGTCGGGGCACCTTGTGGACCGCTTGACGGGGCAGCCCCTGCAGGGCAAACGGGTGACGATACATGGCGTTGGTAATCTGACCTATAAAGATTACCGCCGTCACAGCCGCACCGACAATCAGGGCTACTACCACTTCCCTTCCGCGTCGCCTATCTATGGTCTAATAGAGTATAGCGATATCTCTGCCCAAATGAATGGCTATGAGTATTTCCCCAAGCACGCTTTATACTATTCATGGGTGTGGACCAGCATGCGAGAGCGTCCACAAACCAAATTCCTCGACATTGTGATGCTCGACCGTCCCGTTTATCGGCTGGGCGACACGGTACGCTTCAGCTGTGTGGCTTACCGCAGACATTTAAGAGGCAAGGAGCAGAGTCAGCATATACGTCCATCCAAGCACCTCAAGCTTATTGCCACCTTCGGCCGGCAATACGAAGACGAACTGGACACCCTGCGCCTCACCACCGACGAGCATGGCCGCTGCTGGGGCGAGTTTGTCATCCCGTCCGACGGGCAGAACGGAAAATATAGGCTCACCATTGAGGAACCCAACTATGGTGAAACAATATTCATCGGCTATCACACATCCAAGACTGTCCAAGTGGAAGCATACAAGCCGCCACACTTCATGGTGACACTGCAGCGCGACACCGCCACCGACTTAATGTCCGCCCGGACACCCTGTCGTTTCGGACAGCCCATCACCCTCTACGGCTCCGCTATCAGCTATAGCGGTGCACCCATGACAGGCGCGAAGGTGAAATGGCAGGTGTCGTGCGAGAAGATGGCCGACCCCTTACAGGCATTCACCGTTGCCAACGACTATCCTTACAGTGACAGTCTGACAGTGGACGACGACGGCAACTTCCAGTTCACATTCACCCCAATCCTAGAAAATACTAGTAAAACTAGTAGTACTAGTAATACTAACACAAGAAAAGAAACCAGAATCTACACCGCCTATGCCCGCGTTATCGACTCCGACGGCGAACTGCACGAGCAGCACCTCTCCTTCCACGTGAGCGATGCCGACGGTTATTGTATTCCCACCAGCACCGACCTCAGCCACCTCACCTTTGCCTACAACAACTTCGACGGCCAGCCGTTGGAGGGTGCCGTGCAGGTGGAGCTGTACCAGCTGCGGCAACCCGACACCATACGCACTCTCGACACACTGATGAAACTTCACCCCCAAGCACAATGGGTAGGCACACGCGGTGAGTTTCAACGCCTATTCCCCTACCGTGCGTTCAGCCGCGAGGAGGGCGACCGCCACTCATGGCCCGTTGTCGCCAAACGAGCCGACACCGTTACTACAGAACGCACACTCACTTTCTCCAACCTCCCCTCGGGGCTATACCGCATCGTCTTCCACACGCCCGACAGCAACCAGCACGACACGCTGGTCAACTATGTTGCCCCAAACAGCCGCGTGACGGGCGACGACATTGTGTATCTGCGCACTACGCCCCAACGCGATTGGGGCTACCAAAACACTCTCACCTGCCGTGTGGGCGATACTGTGCGCATAGAACTGGGCAGCCCCTATGGCAACCAACCCCTGTTCTACCGAGTATTCTACGCAGCCAAGATATACCAACGCGGCATGATGGTGCTCGACAGCAGCCATACCTCCACACTCCTCATCCCCATCACCCGAAAGATGACCGACGGTTGTGTGGTGCAGCTGTCGGCAGTTCGCGATGGACGCACTTTTGCCACCGTATACGACATCCATGTCGCACAGCCCGACCGCGTGCTCAGCATCAGCACCGAGACTTTCCGCGACCACCTGCAGCCCGGCGACCACGAAACTTGGACTTTTCGAGTCACCAACACCGACTCTGTTGGACTGCCGGCCAATCTGAGCATGAGCCTTTACGACTTCTCGCTCGAGCAACAATACGGCCGTCTACAATACGGCTTCTGGCCATGGTATCGCTATTACCAAAGCTACCGTACAATGATTCCTACTTCCGACATCAGTTACTTTAATTCGCCATCTTCCCAACTAGTGGTTACCAGTACTATGTCCAGTACGTCCCAGCCCCATCTGGGTTTCTCTCTTTTCAATCAGGCGGAATACTACAACCAGCTGCTACACCTTTTCGGTGGGGGCAGGTTTCGCGGTGTTGTGACCGATGTCAAGACGCAGGAACTTCTCCCATTTGTCAATGTGTCGGTTAAATCGGCAGGCCGGGTGATTAAGGTAACACAATCGGACTTTGACGGAAACTTCTCATTCCGGGATCTGCTGCCGGGCAGATATGATGTGGAGTTCAGCTATGTGGGCTATCATAAGTTCGTCCAATCCGTGGTTATAAATACCAGCAACATCATCGTATGGAACGTCCAGCTACAGTCATCAGCTACCACACTTGAGTGCATCGAGATTAGTGAATCAAGGATTCCCATGATTGAGATAGGTGCTCCCGAAAGAGGTGCCAGCATGTCAGCCGACGACATCGCCCAAATGCCTGGCACCACGCTGGAGAGTATAGTCGCTTCTCTCGGCGGCGTGGGCAATTCCCGTGGTGAAAACGGCATGGTTACGATGCAGGGTGGTGTACGCAAACGTACAGGTGTGAATGTGCCCAAAGAGGCCATCGCCGAGATAAGCCCCATGTTTAACTTTGGCAGCTCCGCCGACGATAGGGCTTCCGCCATGCGCAAAAACCTCAGCACCCTGGCATTCTTCGAGCCTGCCCTGCGCAGCGACAATGAGGGGCGCGTCAGCATCTCCTACACCCTGCCCGACGCCCTCACCCAATGGCAACTGCAGGGCATTGCTTGGAGCGACCGATTCCAGATAGGCGCCCTCAGCCGCACCATCCAGTCTCAAAAGGAACTGATGGTGCAGCCCCTCATGCCCCGTTTTCTGCGACAGGGCGACACCATAGAAATTCGCGCCAAGGTCTCCAACCTCACCGACAGTGTGATGACGGTGCTGGCAGGTTTTCAGTTTGCCAGTGCAGACACTCTCCACCATCGCTCAAAACAACAAGCCAACTACCTCACCGTCTCCCCCCACAGCAGTGCTATCAGTTCTATGCGCTTCGCCATTCCTGACGACTGGCACATGGCCGAATACAAAGTCTATGCTGAGAAAACAACCACCACTGGCGGCCACCACGCCGACGGCGAGCAGGGCATGCTGCCCGTCCTCTCCAACCGCGAGCGTATCACTACCAGCCACCTCATCTACGTCCCTGGCAGCGTGGACGGGAAAGAGGTGGTCCGCACTTTCAACATCGCCTTGCCCACTCCTGCACCAGGCGACAACACCACCCTCTCCTTCACCACCAACCCCATACGCTACGCTATCGAGGCTCTGCCCCATTTCAAACGGCTCCTCATGCCGGGCAACATATACCTTGCCAACAGCATCTATGTAAACAACCTCACCATCCTCCTCGACACTCTCTCGCCCAAGGAGCGGCAGCGCATGGGGTCGCGTGTGAAATCCGACCTCCACCGCATACTGGGCGCACAGGCTTCCGGTGGCGGCTGGAGCTGGATGCCTGGCGGCAGGGAAGCCAGCCGCTATGTCACCGAGAGTGTCCTGCAACGCCTGGCCACCTGCCCCTCGCTTGACAACAAGACCTATTACCACAACCAATACCTCTCAGCAGTGGGTTACCTCGACCGAATCCTTGTCGAGAAGTATGAAAACTACCGCACCACCGCCCACTACTCCTCCACGTATCCCCCCTACCTTGCCGATAACGTCATCTCACTGCTCTACACACGCAGCCTTTATTTCAATACAAGACCCCTCAACCAGTGCGACAGCACCACACAAAAGGCCTACCACTTTTACTACAACCAATCTAAGATTTATGCCCACACACTTAACTCGCTTTTCACCCAAGGACAACTCGCCCTGCTGATGCTGCACATAGGCGACACTGCCGATGCTGTCCGTATGGCCAACCGCATCAAGGGCACAGCCCACACCAGCGACGACCAAGGCATGTACTGGATCGACAACGTGAGCGGCTACGGCTGGTACGACCGCCCCATCGAGACCGCTGCACTGCTGGTGGATGTCTTTGCTGACGTGCTGCACGACTGGGAGTCGGTCAATAGCATTCAGCAGTGGATTCTTGTTTCCAAGCGAGGCACCGCCTGGCGCACCGATATGGCCACCGCTGCCGCACTCCGCGCACTCACTCGGCAACCCGACGGCAACAAAGTCAATAGTGGAAAGGTTGGTATCAAAATCAACAACGAGGAGTTGACCGTTAAGAATGATGCAAGTACAACAGACCTCTCCTCAACTGAACGCTTCCGCAATAGTGGCGGGGTATGTAATATCCAGCTCACTTCTACCTCCCATTTCCCTGCCTGGGGTGCCCTGTTCCATAGTCACGACACCCCTGTGGACAGCATCCAGTACAACGGCACAGGCATTAAGCTTCGCAAAACCCTCAGCCGTGTCAACAACGACGGAAGTCTCACCCTCCTCAATCCCGGTGACAAGCTCCGTGTGGGCGACCGTGTGCGCGTGCATATCGACATCGACTGCCAGCTTGGTTTCGACAACATGGTGCTTCGCGACCAGCGGGCTTCGGCATTCGAGCCCGTCAGCACCACCAGCGGCTGGCAATGGAACGACGGTCTGCACTACTATGTGGATGTGCGCGACGAGTGGACCGACTGCTACATCGACCATCTCGCCCCCGAGCACTATTACGTGGAGTACGACCTGTGGGTGCGCCACAGCGGCACTTTCGCCAACGGCATCTGCTCCCTGCAAAGCGTCTATGCCCCCGAATTCAGGGCCAACACCTCCTCTGTTGCGGTTCGTGTGGAGTGAGGGGTCCGTGTCTCGAGATTGCCATTTTCACCCTTATTTGCCCCTGTTTTTTGTCCCAAACGATACCAAAAAGCAGGGGCAAATCATTTCCCAAAACACCAAAATGCTCTCCTTTTTTATCATTTACCCCCAGAAATGGACAATTTCGTCCCTTTTCACCCCGCCAATCACGTTTTTTTTATCATATCGGTGAAAGGTGCTACTTTTGCAAATCATTTCACGTTGTGGAAACGTCATACAATAGCCCCCCTCAAGGCTTGTCTTGGAGAAATCGTGAGTAAAATAATGATGGTTTTTGCAACAGTAATATAGAAACCCAAACACAGAATATCCCATGAATACTCAAATCCGCCCAAACAATGGCATTTTGTTAATCAATAATAAAAGGAAAACTTTTATGAGCACTCAACAAAGCAGCACTAAGAATATCTTTGTATTTGGAGACTCCATTACAAAAGGTGTGGTCACCATTCCGGTAGATGGACATGAATCATTGAAATATACAGTCAACCCCGAGGGCATCATCCGTTCGACCTTCCACTCCGGGGGCAACGTTATGCGCAACCACTCCCGCACCGGAAGTACCGTGAAGCAGGGTCTTGATAAAATCAACCGTCACCTTTCACAGATCCAGCAAGGCGACAAGGTTGTGATGGAGTTTGGTGGCAATGACTGCAATTTCGATTGGTCGGCCGTTGCTGCCAATCCCGATGCCGAGCATACTCCCATTGTGCCGCTAGCCCAATTTAGTGAGCTCTATTCTCAGGCTGTGTCCGCTCTCCTTTCGGTCGGGGCCAAACCTATTCTCCTGTCGCTTCCGGCACTTCTGCCACAGCGTTTTTTCGATTATGTGAGTCGCAATCTCAATCGTGAAAACATACTCCGCTGGCTGGGTGGGGATGTCTGTTTTATCAGTAATTGGCACGAAAAATACAACCTCGAAATATTCAAGTTGGGGTCACAACTCAATGTGCCCGTTATCGATATTACCTCTGTTCTACTTGAAAGGCGCAACTTGGGCGACTACTATTGCCCCGACGGCATGCATCCCAATGCATCCGGACAAGCCATCATAGCCGAAGTGGTGGCCCAATCGGGTCTCCTCGACATTTAAAGGATTTTAGAGAAACAGCTGGTCTTGCACAGATAGTAGGGGTGTGAGAACAGCACCTGGTCCGAACGCTCGGGAGTGATGAACATATTGGCTGCAGCCACATCGGCCTGGCGTTTGTTCAGCACATCCACTATATCGCCAAATTCATATCCACTGAAATGCACCGGTCTGCCCAAAAACAGGCTGAAGCGCATCATCATCTCCACTTCCAACCCGGTCCACACGTTGTCCCTATAGAAACTGAACGGGGCGTTGTCGGCCAAAGTGGCTACCTCGATGGGGTGTCCTTTCAGGTTGGCCAGTTCGGGCATCTGTGGCATTTCTATGGTATCCACCTGTTCGCTGCACCAGCGGGCAAACATGCTGTCCAGTGTGCCGTCCGACTTAATCTGTACCAGAAAGTCGTTAAACTGTTTGCACAGTTCCTCACTCTTGTTGTTAAAGGCGGCCGCCACATCAAAGCCTCCAGGCAGGTTGAAATCCACTGCCATTTTGTGCTCTTTCAGTTTCATGGTCATCAGCACCACCGTGTCGGTGATGGCGCATTCCGCATTGCCGCTCTCTATGGCCTTGAACAGGTCGGTGGGTGTGTTGCACTGTATCAGTGTGATGTTTGAAAAATTATTAGTGTCGCCCAGCAGCACGTCGCTCGTGCTTCCCTTGATTACGGCCACTGTGTGCCCTTCCAAATCCTCCAAACAGGTAAATCCCATTACGGTCTCCGGGGCCTCTTCTGGCTGATTGCATGACACCAACATTCCCAACGCAATTGCGGCAAGCAGTGCCAGCATCGCTTTGGCTTTCGATAAATATCTGAACATCATATTATAATTCCTCCTTATTGATTATTTAATAGTGTTGCAAAGATACATAAAAATAATCAATAAACTCCCACTCGCCCGAAAAAATCATGCACCGGGCTCTATCAGCTTGAACCGCAAACGCCAAGTCCCCTCGTTAAAGTCGTGGCTGATAATCTTGAAGGTGCCAATCTCGGCAGTATTCTCCACATGGTTGCCGGCGCAAGCGCATATATCATAGTCCCCGATCCTCACAAGGCGGAGGGTCTCGCTGGCATCCTCGGGCAGCTTGCTGAGGTCCACCTCGGGCGGCACCTCGTTGCGCTTCACATACTCCACCCTCACCGGCATCCCCTGCCTTATCACCTCGTTCACCCGGGACTCTATCTCCCTCACTTGCTCCTCGCTCGGCGGTGTAGCCAGCTGGTAGTCGCACTTGCTTTTTTTGCGTTCTATGTGGGCGTTCCTCGACCGCGGGCAGCCGAACATCCGCACCATCGTCTGGTTCAAAATATGCTCCGCCGTGTGCATCGGCGGGTACTCCTGCTTGTTGTGCTCGTTAAGAATAGGTTCTTGTTCCATGATGGTCAATATTTAATTATTGGTTATATTCGTCAATACACCAAAGACTATAAATGATTTTGTAATCATCAGCCCTTGCTTGTTCCTCATAACATAACGGATTACCTTCTCGCCAATGGTAAATAATATTAGCATCCGTGAGTTCGGGACGAAAGTA
>JAEEGI010004490.1_pt1 | contig 32629 bp, 22 predicted proteins | sample 8958751 | NCBI WGS metagenome assembly JAEEGI01 (sample SAMN16246545, study PRJNA631951) | gut metagenome | biome: gut microbiome; feature: rumen; material: KS-attached | host: Bos | place: Iran: Karaj | collected 2018-10
ATATAGGACTTGTCGGGGCTCCAAGTGTTGGAAACCTCAACATAGTTAGGATTGTCGGCAGTGCCGGTGTTCTGAACACCCGAGATAGTGAGGTCTTCCTGACGGAATTTTCCTGAGAAATCACTCACACCATTCATGGTCATTTCATACTTGGTTCCGTTGAAGACGTCACCGCCAACGCGGAACTCCCACAGCATGTTGAACGATAAGTTCTTCCAAGTGAAGGTGTTGTTCCAACCGCCAGCGAACTTGGGCTCACGGTTACCAACCTCCCAAGAGTCACCGCCAACGTCCTCGGCTACGGGGAATCCGTTGCTGTTGAGCACGAGCTGGCCGTGGTAGGGGCTGTCAGGATTCTGAACTCGTTTCCACTTGGTACCGCTGATGGCCATGAAGCTGCCACCAGAGATAGAAGCGGCCTTGGCACCGGCATACTGTACGTCGGTCACATACATGAACTCCATACCGTCAGGCAGGTTCTTCATCGTACCGCGGTTACCGGCAGCGTTGATGTTGGTTTCCCAAGTGAAGTCTCTGGTCTGGATAGGAGTACCGCCTAAGCTGATCTCAAGACCCTTGTTATAGACGTTACCAGCGTTGATTGAGCAGAAGATGTAACCAGTCGACTGCGGGCCACGCGGCGACAGAATCTGGTTGTAAGAGTTGTTGGTATAGTATGCTACATCAAATTTCAAGCGGTTCCTGAGGAAGCGCAGCTCAAGACCAACCTCGGTCGAACGGGTCTTCTCGGGCTTGATGTAGGGGTTACCACGCTCCCAGCTGTTACCCATACCTACCTTGCCCAGCAAGAAGGTGTAAACAGGCCACAGATAGGTGTTGGTCTCATAGGGACCGGTATCCTTACCTACCTCGGCCCAGCTGGCACGGATCTTACCGAACGAGAACCAGTCGGGCAGACTCTCACGGAAGAGCTCGGTGAAGGCGATAGCGCCACTCACACTGGGATAGAAGTAGCTGCGGTTCTCCTTGGGCAGGGTTGAGGTCCAGTCGTTACGGCCAGTAACGGTCAGGAAGATGGCGTTGCGCCAGTCCATACGGAACTCACCGAAGGCCGAGATGAGGCGCTTGCGGCTCATCGTGTGCTGGAATTTCTTGTCTTCGTTACCTGCATTGTCAAACGAGAAGAATTCGGGCACTGCAAAGTTCCAAGCCATCTGATAGTTGCGTACGTTCTTGGTGTAGTCGGTAGAACCACCCAACATCAGGTTGACGTTGAAGTCACCGAACTGCTTGTTCCAGTTCGACATCAGGTTGTTGGTCAGATAGCGATAACGCATCGTGTTGTCACTCAGCATACCCTTCTGCCAGTCTTTCTTGATAGCGCCATCAGGAGCAACCAAGTTGATGGCCTCCTGGGTATAGGAGTCAACGCCCATGCGGTAGTTGATCCACCACCAGTCGAAGATATCCCACTTCACATTGAAGTTACCGGTGAAACGCTCGGTTTTATCGGTCATCTTGTTCTTGTCGAGAATCCAATAGGGATTATCACGCTCATCCCAAGGATCAAGGCGGTCACCGAACATGCGATAACGTGAACCATCCTCGTTCAGATAGTGCTTCATGTAGTCGGTGGGCGACCAGTTATACACTGCATAGAGGGCACCAGTACCCTGCGAGCCATAGAGCGCGGCACCGGTCAAGGTACGGGTCACGCGGGCATCGCTGTAAGCAGCGTTGGCGCCGAAGGTGAAGCGACCCACCTTCTGCTCACCGTTGAAGCGGAAAGTCGTCTTGGTGTAGCCCGTGGTGGGAACGATACCGTCCTGATTATAGAACGAACCGCTCAGATAGAAGCTGTTGTTCTTGGTACCGCCACTAACACTCAGGTTGGTATCCCAAATGCCACCGTTCTGGAAGAAGTCACCAATGTTGTCATAACGTTCTGCATTGGGATCATACTTACCCCAGCTGGTGTAGGCGAAATCATTATAATTGGTACCAATGTACTTGTTACCATCATACTGATCCTCCAGGTAACCACGCAGGAAGCTCTTCTGCACCTTGGGGAGGTGGGCAGCTTGAGAAAGGATGTACTTTGCACTCAAGTTGACTTCGGTGTGACCTTCTTTACCTTTCTTGGTGGTAATCAGCACAACACCGTTGGCAGCACGGGAGCCATAAAGCGCCGATGCGGCCGGACCCTTCAGAATCGACATGTTCTCGATATCCTCGGGGTTGATATCCATCACACGGTTAGAGGTAACAGTCTGAGCCGTACCGGTACCGTCAAAGCCGGTGTTACCGACAATCGATGACGAGTTGTCATAGATGACACCATCGACAACGAACAGCGGCTGGTTGTCACGGTTCTCAGAACCCGAAGTACCACCACGCAGGATAATCTGGGCACCGGCACCGGCAGCACCAGAGGACTGGGTGATGTTCACACCAGCAATCTTACCCGAGAGGGAGTTGATGGCGTTGGCGCTCTTGTTGCGCATCAGTTCCTCGGCCTTCAAGTCGTCGACTGCATAACCCAGCGACTTCTTGTCCTTGCGGATACCGAGTGCGGTTACAACAACCTCGTCCAGTACCTGGTCGTTGGCAGCCATGTCAATGTCCATGCTGCTGCTGCCCACGGTCACCTCCATGGGCTTGCTGCCCACGTAGGAAATGACGAGCACGTCGCCACGGTTGGCGGCGATTGAATACTTGCCGTCGACATCGGTGGCAGTACCGCGGTTGGTACCCTTGACCTTGACGGTCGCACCGATGAGGGGCTCACCTTGGGCGTCACGTATGACGCCAGAGACTTTGTTGGCCTGGGCCTCGGCTGTGAAACCCGTGCTGGGAAGCGATGTCATCCCAGCGGGAGCTCCGCAGGCGATTGCCAGAGCGGCCAACAGTGCTAATTGTTTTTTCATACGCACTTACTTTTAGTTTATAAAAAATTGAAATTAACTGACTTTATTTTCTTTTGTCGCAATACTCCGTTTTGCCGAAACCAATTAGGGGCTAAATGCTAATGGCTCATAGCTAAAGCGGCTTTAAAAGTAGGCAAATTTGCAAACAAAAATTCACATGACCAAATAATTGGTAAAAAAAATGCTGAATACCTACTTAAAATAATAGTATTTTCGGCGATATTTACGAGTTTTAGACGAATTTTTAAGATTTTTTACATTTGTATTTGTAAAATACGGCCTGTTTTTTTTGGTTGTTTCAAAAATTATTAAGACTTTTGCACTTTGTTAAAAAAATATAACTATAAACGCACCCAACGTGTGTTAGCGGCAAAAGACTCAACTAGTAATTAATCACTTAATATTAACAAATTAAAACGTGCTTATGAAAAGACATTTAGCTCTTTTGGGCGCATTGCTGATGCTGTGTGGCTCTGGTTACCAGGCCCAGGCAGCCCCTGCGCCCCAGGTGACGGCAAGTACCGCCACCAGCATTGTGACAGGCCGCGTTGTCGATGAGAAGGGAGAACCCGTCATCGGCGCGAGCGTTGTCGAGGTTGGAACGACCCGTGGCACATCGACCGATGTGGACGGTAACTTCTCGTTGCGGGCTGGCGTCAATGCCAAGCTCCAGATTTCGTTCATCGGCTACAAGACCGTGGAAACCCGCGCCACTGCGGGCATGCGCGTCGTTATGGCCGAGGATAACGCCCTCCTGGACGAGGTCGTTGTTGTGGGTTACGGTACCCAGAAGAAGGTGAACCTGACCGGTGCCGTATCGACAGTGGATGTCGATAAGACCTTCAACTCGCGTCCCGAGCAGGACGTGTCGCGTGCCTTGCAGGGTGCTGTTCCCGGCTTGAGCATCATCAACGCCAGCGGTGACATCGACGGCAATCCCACGATGCGCATCCGTGGTGTGGGTACGCTGAGCAACGACCAGAACTCGCAGCCCATGATCGTCATCGACGGTGTGGTGAGCGATATGGACGGATTGCAGCTGCTCAACGGCAACGACATCGCCTCGGTATCGGTATTGAAGGACGCTGCTTCGTCATCGATCTACGGTACCCGTGCCGCCTTTGGTGTGCTGTTGATCACCACCAAGAAGGGCCAGAAGGGTGAGCGCGCCACGGTGACCTATTCGAACAACTTCGGTTGGGACGATCCCACCTATCTGCCTGATTTCCCCGATGTTCCCACCCAGTTGAAGTCGGCCATCATGGCCAAGAAGCGTGAGGGTTCGGATGCTGTCGAGCTCTTCGGTATGTACTTCGACCAGCTGCTGCCCTATGCCGAGGCATGGCAGAAGCAGAACGGCGGCAAGAAGATCGGTTACGGCGTGATGCGCCCCTGGGCGAGCGACGGTGACGTGGGTGACTACCGCTTCCTCGGCAGCCAGCCCATGTACTATGCCGACTATGACATCCAGAACATCTGGTACAACCACGCTGCTCCCTCTCAGGGCCACAACGTGTCGGTTCGCGGTGCCAGCAACCGCACCACCTACTACCTGTCCTTCGGTTACAACTACAAGGAGGACAACATGAAGTGGAATCCCGCTATGCGTAAGCGCTACAATGCCGCTGCCAACATCTCGACCGACTTGACCGACTGGTTGACCGTTGGTACCCGCATCAACTTCTCGCGCCGCCACTTCTCGCGCGCCGATACCTGGAACAACATGTACCAGTACATCTGGCGCTGGGGTTCGTTCTTTATCCCCAGCGGCACGATTGCCGATCCCACCACGGGTGAACAGCTCGACTTCCGCGTAATCGCCATGCAGAAGCAGGCTGCCCGCAAGAACGTGACGATGGACCGCCTGAGCATGACCGCCTTCACCACGGTACACATCACCAAGGACCTGACCTTGAATGCCGACTTCACCTATGAGATCGGTAACATGAACAGCGGTTCGAGCGACCACACCGTCTATGGCTACAACTGGAGCGGTGTAACTCCCCAGTGGATCGTGAACGACGGCAACACCAATGCTTGGCGCGACAACAGCAAGAGCAACAAGTGGGCTGCCAACGCCACCTTGAACTGGAACAAGAGTTTCAACGACGCCCACAACTTCAACATCATGGTGGGTGTCAACGGTGACAACTACACCAGCGACTACTTCTATGCCTACAGGCCCCAGCTCTATAGCGAGGCCTATCCCGAGATGGCGCTGACCTATGGTGACCAGACCAAGTGGAACATCAACAGCAGCACCTTTGACAAGGCTACCGCCGGCTACTTTGGCCGTATCAATTATGACTACAAGGGCATCTACCTGCTCGAGTTGAACGGCCGCTACGACGGTTCGTCGAGCTTCCCCGTGAATGACCATTGGGCATTCTTCCCCTCGGGCTCGGTAGGTTACCGCTTCACCCAGGAGAAATACTGGGACCGCCTGCGCCACATCGTGGACAACGGTAAGCTGCGTTTCTCTTACGGTACCATCGGTAACGAGGCCGTCGGTGAGAACCAGTTCCAGTCGCTCATCAGCCCCATTGCTCAGGGCAGCATCTATTGGCTCAACGAGAACGGTGCCAAGGTGACCGAGCTGGGTCTGCCCAAATGGGTGAACTCCTCACTGACCTGGGAGCGCATCACCACCATGGACGCAGGTATCGACCTGGGTCTGTTCGGTGATATCCTCACCCTGGGCTTTGACTGGTATCAGCGCACCACCAGCGACATGCTGGGTCCCGGTACCGCACTGCCTCCCGCAGTGGGTGCTGCCGCTCCTGTGACCAACAACGGTGAGCTCCGTACCCGTGGTTGGGAAGCTACTTTGGACCTGCGCAAGCAGTTCAACAAGGACTTCGGTGCTTACTTCAGCGCCAGCGTGGGTGACGCCAAGACCAAGGTGACCAAGTGGAACAACGACTCTCACCTGATTGGCTACCCCTGCAACAGTGCTTATGCCTACAAGGATATGACCTGGGGTGACATCTGGGGCTTTGAGACCGACCGCTACTTCACCGAGCGTGACTTCACCGGCAAGAATGACGACGGCTCGTGGATTTATGCTCCCGGTGTTGCCGACCAGACCGGCATCCAGACCCAGACCTTCGTCTTCGGCCCTGGTGACATCAAGTACAAGGACCTGAACGGTGACGGCGTGATCGACGGCGGTAAGGGCACCGAGGAAGACCATGGTGACCTCAAGGTCATCGGTAACATGATGCCTCGCTATGAGTACAGCTTCCACGTTGGTGGCAACTTCAAGGGCTTTGACCTTGACGTCTTCTTCCAGGGTGTGGGCAAGCGCGACATGTGGACCCAGTCAGCCTTCGTCTTCCCGATGATGCGTTCGGCCGACTTGGCTATCTTTGCCAACCAGACCAAGTACAATATCTATGATCCCGAGAACGGTGTCGTGAACATCAGCGAGGACAACGACTTCCCCTGCCTGTTCCCCGGCAACGAGTTCGCTGGTAACGTGGTAGGCCTCTCGGGTGAGGGCGGCTGCCACAACTACTATCCCCAGACCAAGTACCTCGTCGACATGAGCTACCTGCGCCTCAAGAACATCACGCTGGGTTACACCCTGCCCGAGAACCTGACCCGCAAGGCCTTTATCGACAAGCTGCGTGTTTACGGTAGTGTGAACAACCTGTGTCTGCTCCACAAGGGCAGCGGCAAACTCCCCATCGACCCCGAGATGAACGCCGGTCAGGGTTCTCTGGGTTATGGTACCTGGGGCCGCACCTATCCCATCAACCGCACCTGGTCGGTGGGTCTGCAAGTGACCTTCGGCACCAGCCGCAGTGCTGCCGTTACCGCCGCTCCTGGCGACAATGGCCTCCTGAACGCTCAGATCAATGACCTGCGCTCACAGCTCGCTAATGCCGAGAGCGCTTACAATGCCCGCATCGCCGAGCTGCAGAACCAGCTCAACGCTGCCAACAACCGCAACAGTCAGCTCCAGAAGGACCTGAACGATTGCCAGAAGAGCAAGATCGGCATGATCGACAAGTCATTGCAGTACATGACCATCCTGGTTCACTTCCCCATCAACTCGATGGCAGTATATGCCGACCAGCAGCCCAACGTTGAGCGCATCGCCGCTTACATGAAGAGCCATCCCGAGGCTACCTGCACCATCAACGGTTACGCCTCCAAGGACGGTCCCATCGAGCGCAACATTACCCTTGCCAACGGCCGTGCCGCCAGCGTGAAGGATATGCTCGTCAAGAAGTATGGCATCGATGCCAAGCGCATCAACGCCCAGGGTCAGGGCATCAGCGAAATGTTTGATGAACTGAGCTGGAACCGCGTTTCTATCTGCGAAATCATCGTGAAGTAATATTAACAAGTTTAAAGTTTAAAGTTTAGAGTTTAAAGTGACTTAAGTTACTAAAAACTAAGGACTAAGGACTAAAAACTAAAAAGTAAAATAGATATGAAACTTTTCAAATCAATTATACTGTGTGGACTGGGTGCCGCTCTCATCTCGTTGTCATCATGTGACGATATGCTCACCAAGAACGAGCGCACCAAGTTTGAGCTTGGACCCGAATTTTGGAGCAATACCAATCAGGTGGCCAGCTACAGCAACGTCCTGTACGAGAACTATGTTGGATATGGCCAAGGTGGCGGCTCGGGCTGGTTCTATTTCAAGAGCCTGAGCGATGACCAGGTGAATCCTAGCTTCGACGATTGGATGTTCACCACTGTTCCCGGTACTTCCACTTACTGGAGCACTCCCTACACCGAAATCCGCCGCTGCAACTACATGTTGACCGGCTTGAAGAATTCTACTCTGCTCGATAGCGAGAAGAACTATTATGTCGCTGTTGGCCGCCTGAACCGCGCATGGCAGTACTACCAGCTCGTGCGCATGTATGGTGATGTCAATCTGCTCGAAGAGGTCATCCTCGACCCCGTGGCCCAGAGCGACGTTGTTTATGGTCCCCGCACCGACCGTGACCGGGTCATGGACTTTGTGCTCGACGACCTGAACTATGCAATACAGAACCTGGGTGCCGGTGGCAAGAACTCATGGAGCAAGGACATGGCACTTGCCATGAAGAGCGACATCTGCCTGTTTGAGGGTACCTATTGCAAGTATCGCACCGTGGACGAGAACGGCAAGGCAGCCGACGCTACCCGCGCCCAGAAGTACCTCAACGAGTGTGTTGACGCTTCACAGCAGATCATGAACTCGGGCAAGTACAGCCTCACGGCCAACTATGGTGAGGTGTACAACTCGCTTGACCTGAGCAAGAACTCTGAGGTGATCTTCTTCCGCAACTATGTAAAGGATCAGCTCATGCACTCCACGGCCGACTATACCGCTTCGTCGTCACAGCAGCGCGGTATCAGCAAGGACGCTGTCGAGGCCTTCCTGTTCCTGGACGGCAAGCCCCTGTATACCACTTCCTATAACACCGATGATCATCCCCAGCTTGATCCCTCCAACAATGCCTACAGCATCCGTGGCATGCTCGCCAACCGCGACAAGCGCTTGAGCGTCCTGCTGGATCCGTATCTGTGCTTCAAGGGCCATGGTTGGGTTCGCTCCAACTCGATGCTGATGACCTCATCGACGGGTTACAACATTGCCAAGTATGACAATGTACAGATGGAAGTGGACTACCGCATCAACACCGGTAAGAACTACACCGATGCCCCCATCTACTGGCTGGCAGTCATCTATCTGAACTATGCCGAGGCCAAGGCCGAATTGGGCACCATCAACCAGTCTGACCTGGATATCAGCGTCAACAAGCTGCAGGCCCGTGCCGGTCTTCCCGATATGACCATGAATCCTGCTACCGACCCCGTCAACAACATGGGCGTTAGCAACCTGTTGTGGGAAATCCGCCGCACCCGTCGCTGTGAGCTCATGGCCGACAACTGGTACCGTTATTGGGACCTCGTCCGCTGGCACAAGCTTGACCTCCTCGACACCCAGGATCATCCCAACATCAACCGCGGTGCTTTCCTGGCTGGTGTAGTCGACCTCGACCCGACCTTCAACCTGGATGCTCAGGGCTATGTGATTCCGGTATCGAAACAGCGTATCTTCGACAAGAAGTACTATCTGTGCCCCATCCCCAGCAACCAGATTACGCTGAGCAAGGGTGGCACGAGCCAGAATCCTGGTTGGTAAACCTTATTCAAGGGTATCAAGCCCACTGTTTGATACCCTTGAAGTTTAGAGTGTAGGGTTTAGAGGTCAAAGACCCCAACCGCCCTCCTCGAGATAACCGCAATCAAAACAACTGCCGCCGCGTCGATTCATCTCGACACGGCGGCAGTTTCCTTTCTCTGGGATATCTAGATTGTCTAGGGAATCTAGAGAATCTAGGGTTTTACTGGTAATTGCGGATGCGGACGTCGATGCCGCTGCCTTCCAGCAGTTTGACTACCTGCTGGATGTCGGTTTGGCCGTAGTGGTAGGGGAAGAGCACGGCGGGCTTGATCATCGTGGCGGCATGGGAGCACTGCTCGGGCGTCATCGTGTAGGGCAGGTTGCAGGGCAGGAAGGCCACGTCGATGTCCTTGATGGTGCTCATCTCGGGGTAGTCCTCGGTGTCGCCGGCGATGTAGATGCGCATGCCCTCGATGGTGAGCACAAAGCCGTTGTCACGGCCCTTGGGGTGGAACTGCTGCTTGTCGGGCGAGGTGTTGTAGGCAGGCACGGCGTCAACGGTCCAGCCATTGGGTAATTCAAGGAAGTCGCCGTTGGCCATCACCTTGCCCTTGCCGCCCAGTATCTCGTGGCAGCGGGCATTGGTGATGAGCATGGTGCCCTCTTTGCTCAACTGGCTGATGGCCACCGAGTCCAGGTGGTCAAAATGCTCGTGCGTCACCAGGATGTAATCGGCCTTGGGCAGGGTGGAGTAGTCGGTCACGGGCTTGACAGCCGTTGTGACGGGATCTACATAGATCCACTTGTCGCCCACTTGCATCCTGACGCTGCCGTGCTTGATGCAGTACATCTTCACCGTCGTGCCGTTATGCGTCTTGAACACGTCACAACCTGCTTCATTCTCCTGCGCTGTGCAGCCGCACATGGCGCCAACAATCATCATTGCCATAATCAATAATTTCGTTTTCATTGTCAATTAGAATGGTTAAACTTTTTGTCCAAAGGTAAGACAATCTGTTCATATCCATGTCCATAAAAACGAAAAAAATGCCTTTTTCAAGCGTTTTGTTGTAAAATGCTCACTGGTTTTAGGGATTTTTTAGTAACTTTGCACCTCATAAACCCGAAGCACTGGCGCATGTATGAAAAAGTACGATGAACTCAAGGTGTTCTGCAAGAACACAAACGAGTACCTGAGCATTGACGGTGGCGACGCACTCATCGATCTGTATGAGACCATCAAGGGGCGCGTCGGCCTCAAGGGTGATGCTGTGTGCGTGCTTGTCAACAACAAGGTTGAAGATCTGCATTATCCCGTATTCTCGCCCAAGCATGTCGAGTTCATCGATGTTGTGTCCAATGGGGGTTACCGCGTGTACACGCGTTCGATGTGCATGGTGCTTTACAAGGCGCTCAACGACCTGTACCCCGGCAAGCGCCTGTGCATCCAGCACAGCATCAGCAACGGCCACTACTGCCAAATCAAGCATGAGGAGGAATTCTTGACGCCCGAGGTCGTCGCCCAGCTCAAGCAGCGCATGACCGAAATCATCGAGGAAGACATACCATTCTTGCGCCGCGAGCGTCTCACGACCGATGTCATCGAGATGTTCCGCAAACAGGGCCTCGTGGACAAGGTGCGGCTGCTGGAAGGCATCAATCAGCTATATACCGTCTATTATAAGCTCGGCGACATTATCGACAGCTTCTACGGTCCGCTGGTGCCCTCGACGGGCATGTTGAAGGTCTTTGACCTGCTGCCCTATGAGAAGGGTATGCTGTTGTTGGGTCCTGACCGCAACAACATCGACCAAGTGGCTAAGTGGGAGCCCCAGCCCAAGCTGTTCAACGCTTTCACCGACCACGTCAAGTTCAACCAAATCATCCGATTGGGTGACGTTGGTGAGCTCAACCGCGCCATCAAGGGCGGTCACGCACCATTGCTCATCAATGTTGTGGAAGCCCTGCACAACAAATACTTCATCCAGATTGCCGACGAGATCACACGCCGCTACCACGAGGGTGGGGCACGCGTTGTGCTCATTGCCGGACCGTCGTCCAGCGGCAAGACCACATCGTCTAAGCGCTTGGCCATCCAGTTGATAACCAACTTCATTGTGCCCAAGGTCGTTGAGTTGGACAACTACTTCATCAACCGCGAGCGCACGCCGCGCGACGAGACGGGCGACTACGACTACGAGTCGCTCTATGCCCTTGACCTGGAGCAGTTCAACAAGGACGTGACCGATCTGCTGGCCGGCAAGGAAGTGGCTATGCCCACCTACAACTTCAAGAAGGGAGAGCGAGAGTACTTGGGCAACACGCTCAAGCTCGAGGATGGCGACATCCTGCTCATGGAAGGCATCCATGGCCTCAATCCCGAACTCACACGCAACATTCCCGAGCATCAGAAGTTCCGCCTGTTTGTGTCGGCGTTGACCACGCTCAACATCGACGACCACAACTGGATCGGTACCTACGATAACCGCCTGTTGCGTCGCATCGTGCGTGACCACAAGTATCGTGGTAGCAGTGCGCTCGACACCATCAAGCGATGGCCCAGCGTGCGCCGTGGCGAGAACAAGTGGATCATGCCCTTCAGCGAGAATGCCGATGCCATGTTCAACTCATCGCTGCTGTTTGAATTGTCGGCGATGAAGAACCATGCGCTGCCCATCCTCGAGCAGGTTCCTTCCAGCACGCCCGAGTATGCCGTGGCTTCCCGTCTGATAAAATTCTTGAATTATTTCGAACCGCTGGACGAGAAAGATATCCCCAGCACGAGCTTACTGCGAGAATTCCTGGGAGGCAGCAGCTTCCACTACTAGCGAGACCACGTGGGCCCTATTGTGATGCGCAATAGGGCCCACGCCGTTCATATAGCATGATATTGAAATCAACAACAACAAAACAATAAAGACACGACAAATGATTGAGAATGCAGCAAATGCGGTAGCACAACAGCCCAGTGGCAAGCAGCACATGACACTGGAAGAGTTTTGTGGAACAATCCGCAGGATGGAGTCGCAAGGGCAGGACGGCGTCTCGCTCTTTAACGACGTCATCTCACAGGGTTATGCGCCCGACCTGATTGCCGAGGACGAATTCCAGCATAGCCGCCGTTTGGAGCGCATCACATCCGAGATCACACGCCGTTTCCGCCAGGAAGGATTGCGCATGGTGCTTGTGGCCGGCCCGTCCTGCTCGGGCAAGACCACCACGTCACGCTTCCTTAACCACATGCTGCGCGACAACGGCATCCAGCCTTGTGTGGTGTCGCTCGACAACTATTTCCTCAATCTGGACCAGCGCCCGCTGGACATGAACGGCAACATTGATTATGAGTCGTTCTATGGGTTGGACGTGAAGCAGTTGAGTCGCGATGTGGCCAGTCTGCTGTCGGGTGACCAGGTGTCGATGCCCACCTATGACTACGTCAAGGGCGAACGCATCTATCGCGGCAACACACTCAAGCTCGAGAACAACAGCCTCCTGTTCCTCGAGGGTCTGCATGCCCTCAATCCCCAGCTCATCGCCGACATTGACGATGAGTTGAAATTCAAGCTTTTTGTCACAGCCCAGGCAACCATCTATTATGGCGAGAAAACAGGGCTGGGCGAACACGATAACCGCCTGTTGCGCCGCATCTACCGTGACTTCAACAGCCGTGGCGCCAGCGCGTTGCAGACGCTGCAGTGGTGGCCGGGTGTGTTGCGTGGCGAGCACATGTGGATTTTGCCGTTTGCCAGCCATGCCGATGCCTGGTTCAACACGTCGATGGTGTTTGAGTTCTCGGCCATCAAGCCCCGCGTGCTCCAGCTGCTCAAGGAGGTTCCTGAGAGTGAACCCGAAGAGTATGACATGGCAAGGCGCTTAGGCCGCATGCTGGAACGCATCGCCCCGTTAACCCATGATGATTTCGTCGCCATTGCTCCCAAACGGCGATTCCTGCTCAGTAACGAAGGGAAATAATAAAAAACGGACTTGAAAAAGTCCGTTTTTTGTCAAGGGTCAAGGGTTTAGGGTCTAGGGAGGCATCCGCATTCTTGATTCTCGCTCTCTTCTCTAAGCTCTAAGCTTTAAGCTCTAAACTGTTCGCGCCAGCGAACATCAAAGTTCCCTAAACCCTAAACCCTAGACTCTAGACCCCTAGTGGCGCAAAAGCGCCACTAGTATTAATCATCGCTGACGACTTGGAAGTCCTTGTTCTCGTCCTCGTAGTCGCTTTCCCAGTATTCTTCGCTCCATTGCTTGCCGCCCGAGTCCACCATCTTGCCGCCGGCATCGGGTGCCTCGTCGTCAAGGTCATCGGCGCCAAAGATGAAATTGTCTTCGGCTTGCTCGCGGTGTCTGGCGTCCAGGTCGTGATGGGTGGGTGTTTCGGGGATGCGGTTGCGCTCATCGTTGATGGTGCGCCACAGCAGGTCCTTGAGTTCGGTCAGGCCCATTTGGGCAACGCTCGAGATGAATACGTGGGGAATATCGTCAGGCACTTCGGGGCGCATCTGCTCGATGAGTTCCTCGTCCAGCATGTCGCACTTGGTGATGGCGAGCACACGGGGTTTCTCCACCAGGTCGGGGTTGAACGTCTCCAACTCGTGGCACAGGATGTCGTACTCCTTGCGGATGTCATCGCTGTCGGCAGGTATCATGAACAGCAGCACTGCGTTGCGCTCGATGTGGCGCAGGAAACGCAAGCCAAGTCCACGGCCCTCGCTGGCTCCCTCGATAATGCCTGGGATGTCGGCCATGACAAAGGATTGCTGGCCACGGTAGGACACGATGCCCAGGTTGGGCTCCAGCGTCGTGAAGGGATAGTTGGCAATTTTGGGTTTGGCAGCGCTGATGACGCTGAGCAGTGTCGATTTACCCGCATTGGGGAAACCCACGAGACCTACATCGGCCAGCAGTTTCAACTCCAGGATGACAGCTTTCTCGACACCGGGTTCGCCAGGTTGGGCAAAACGCGGTGTCTGCCGTGTCGCCGTCTTGAAGTGCTGGTTGCCCTGGCCACCGCGACCACCGCGCAGCAGACGCACAATCTGGCCGTCCTCGGTCACGTCGCACAGGAATTGTCCGGTTTCGGCATCATAGACAGCCGTTCCGCAGGGCACCTCGATGGTGCGGTCCTCGCCGTCCTTGCCGGTGCACTGGTTCTCGCCGCCGGCTTGGCCGTCGGTGGCGAACACGTGGCGCTGGTACTTCAAGTGGATGAGTGTCCACAGGTTGCGGTTGCCCTTCAGGAAGATGTGGCCGCCGCGACCGCCGTCGCCGCCGTCAGGTCCGCCCTTGGGCACATACTTGGCGCGGTGCAGATGGGCCGATCCCCTGCCGCCCTTGCCACTGCGGCACAGGATTTTCACGTAGTCGATAAAATTGCTTTCTGCCATAACTGTCTGTATTATTTTTTGCAAAGATACTATTTTTTCACTTGATTGGAAAATTCTTGCTACCTTTGCCATCTAAACTAAGTCAATAAACAATCAGTATGATACTAGATACTATCAATTGGACCGCTAGTCCAGTCCTGTTTCATTTCGGTTCTGTCACCGTCAGGTGGTATGGACTGATGTTTGCCATCGGTTTTCTGGTGGGTTATGAGATCGTTTACCGCATCTTCCGTCACGAGGGAGCTAAAGAGAGTTGGGTGGGCAGCCTGTTCATCTATGTGGTGGTGGCAACGATTTTGGGCGCCAGGCTGGGCCATGTCTTTTTCTACGATTGGGGATACTACTCGCAGCATCTGGGCGAGATACCCAAGATTTGGGAGGGCGGTCTGGCCAGTCACGGCGGCACGTTGGGCATCATGATTGCCATTTGGCTCTATAGCCGCTTTGTGACCCGCAAGCCCATGCTGTGGACGTTTGACCGCCTGGTGGTGCCTGTGGGCTTTGTGGCGGCGCTCATCCGCATCGGCAACCTGATGAACCACGAGATTTACGGTGGCGAGACCTCGATGCCGTGGGGTTTCCGCTTTGTGGAGAATTTGGGCCAGTGGATGCAGGGCGCCGAGCCGGTGTTCTCGGCTCCGAGCCACCCGACGCAGATCTATGAGGCCGCTTTCTACCTGTTGACCTTTGCCGTGTGCATGTTGATGTATTGGCGCTGGCGTTGCCAGGAGCGCGAGGGACTCATCTTTGGCGTGTTCATGCTGGGCATCTTTGTGCCGCGTTTCTTCATCGAGTACATCAAGAATGTGCAGGAACCGTGGGAAATCGCCATGCGTGCCAACTGGGGCATCGACCAGGGCCAGCTGTTGAGCGTCCCGTTCATCCTGCTCGGCATTTGGCTGGTGATTAGGGCCTTGCGCCGTCCGCGCGTGCCGCTAGAGTACCCCGACCGCTTTGCCGACGAGAAGACCAAGGGAAAATAACAAGTACTTTAATTAAACACCATTGCATAATGAGCAAGACTCTCCGCTTTCTTTTACCCGTGCTGGCAGTGCTGTTGTGCTGCTGCTGTGGCGGTAAATCTTCTAAACAGACTATGGCCAATAACGACACCATTTCCTCGCAAGAGAATGTCATCATCGATGACTCAACAGTGGCTGGACTCATCGCTTACTATCCGCAATTCGGCCGCATCGACCTCGTGTGCGGACAGATGCCCTCCAAGGACGATGACAGCGTCGTCTTTTGTGCCGAGGCAGCCTTCACCCACGAGTTGCTTGATGAGTTTGCCCACAGCAACATCGATGGCGACCACGTGAGTGGCGGCAAGCGCTACAAGGGTGCCAAGTGCCTGGACAATAGCGGCGCTTTCGCCTGGTTTGGCGACACGACTTGGGAGTTTGTCAATGGCGACTATGGCGAACTGCTCGACAGTGTGGCCCAGGCCGGTGGCATGGGTTTTGGCCAGGCTATCATTATATATAATGGCGAGAGCATCCGTCCCCTGTGGCGCGAGGGTGTGAACAAGTACCGCGCCTTGTGCGAGAAAGACGGCCGCCTGTGCGTCGTCGATAGCCGCGACGAGGTGAGCTACGAACAGTTTGTTGACATGCTGGAGCAGTTCGGCCCGCAATATGCCCTGTACATGGACATGGGTGCCGGCTGGAACCACTCCTGGTGGCGCGACACCGACGGCCAGGTCCATGAGATCCACCCCGTTGCCGAGAAATCCCGCTACTGCACCAACTGGATCACCTTCTACAAGTGACGCTAGCATTATTGAAGACAACTTGGACAACTCCAAACAACTTTTTATTAATCCGCACTTGGGCCTCGCGCTACGTTTTTCAAACAACTATAACAACTGACTGGTCAAACAACGGTAACAACTTTCTTGTTTTGGGTATCCGCGCTCTTGGCACTATGCTAAGACGCTAAGCCGCGAAGTTTTTTAATCGACAAACCTTTAACTGTCTGCGAATTTTTACGAATGATACGAAGGCATCCGCTTCCTTGGGTCTCACGCCAGGTCGCCAAGTTGTGCCAGTTGACTGAAAAAGGTGCGGGGGAATTTATAATAAATGTTAAATATTTTTACAATTCACTGGTTTTCAGTGCGTTGGGTTTCTGATATGTTTTTGTGTGTTCATGGCTTTGTCTCGTTCGTTTTTTGCTGGCAAAGATAGGTGATACGGGAGCTATTGTCCATGACAAAAAGCAGGCGCGTGCGCCTGCTTTTCTCTAATCATAAAGTCCTAAGCAGCGAGTATCACTAGACTGCGAGCACGGGCGTGCGTTGAATGCTGCCAAGGGGGGCAATGTCCCGACTAGCGGTTCAGAGAAGACGCCTGGAGCGCCAGTCGAAGGCCGCAATCTGTATGGGTCAAATTCACGTTTTTGAAAGTTTTTCTCTCGTAGACTTCACAAAACATCGTGTCTGAAAAGAGACCTCCACCAGCCGCCTCGGCAAAACGATAATCGGATGGCACGTCCTCCGTATACGTGTCTCCCCAGCCACGATTAGACATTGCCAAAAACTCCATCATGTTGCCGCTCATGTCATAGAGACCCAGTTCGTTGGGCTTTTTCAAGCCCACTGGCATGGTATAGCCATGCCCGGGCCATTTTTCATCGTACCGTTGATGCAGTAGGGGTGTGTTGCTGCTATGCCAGGCCACCTCGTCGAGTTCGTTGCTGCCTGCATAGCGGTAATCGTGTGACCATAGTCCCCCTGTGGCGGCATATCCCCACTGGTCTGTCGTGGGCAAGTGGAACTCCATTCCTGTGAGCTCGTTAAGTTCGTCAATAAATTCCTTGCATTGCCACCATGAGACGAAAACCACAGGTTCGTTAGGCTTGGCCCAGTACCTCAAGGAGCATGACGCACGGCTGCCCATCACAGCCTCCCACAAGTCGACGGTCACCTCGGTCATGCCTATGTAGAAGTCGCTCAGGGTCACTTGAGTATTAGTTTCTGAATGGTCGCCAAATCCATGTTTATACGGGTAAAACACTCCTCCCTTGACGGGCATCATGGCGAAGGACACGCCGTTGACGGTAACGACCATCGCACTGTCGGGGACAGGGGGATAGTAAAGGTTAAAGGTCCACTGACCAGTCATCAGATAATCAATCAGGATGATGACATCAGTGATGTTCACATTCAGGTCACCATCGATGTCGTCCATGATAGTGGGCTCTCCACTGATGATGTCGTCTATCAAACGAACCACGTCGGCGATCTCGACATCCATATTCATGTCAACATCCCCGTACTGGGGTATGGCGTCGGCTCTGTCGGGCATCAGCGAAAAGGCCGTCAACATGAGCACAACACTAAAAAAGTAGTTTATACGTTTCATGATTCATGTGAATTAAGTGGTTGATAAATGTCAGTAAAAAATTCGTTTTCTCAGATGCTGGCGGGATTAAGGTTTATCGGCAACTCGTTGTGCATATCTGGAAGGAGGAGGTAATCAGACAGCAGAAGGAGGTCATTCAACGTAATCACTCCGTTCCCATCCATGTCGCCAGCCGCAACCTTGAACGGGTTTACGCCTTCGGTGCCGCCAGTGAGCCAGTCAATAATCGTTGCCACGTCTGAAGCGTTGACCAAGTCGTCGCCGTTGGCGTCACCCCGCAGGAAACTCACAATGTAATGTATCGTTTTATTGAAAGTGCCGTTGATAGTCGCCACACCTCTCCAGTCGGTTGTAGAAGTCAACGTGCCCGAAATGCCGATGTCGCCCTCGGGGAACTCATTATCGATATTTAATTTGAAAAAGAACATATCATTGTGGAAGCCGGGTCCCCATTTCACAGTGCCATACTGGTCATAATAGCCGTCACCGTCAGGATCCCAGTAGCCAAACACGGTTGAAGTGGATGAGAACGATGACCTGCAGGTGGTGCTGTTTATCTCCACGTTCAGTTCATCTGTGGTGAGAATGGCAGAATAGACTGCATCAGTGCCATTGATTCTAGTATAGGGGAGTGTCATGTCCGGTCGGGAGACCTGATCCCTAAGTCGCATCTCTTTTGGATATGTGAACTGTATGAACCAGTGGTCAAGATAACCGTCAAAATTGGCTGTCACATACATCGGGCAATCCGTCCCCACGAAATTTGGCGAAATGCGGAGCGTGTCGTTGATAGGTGTGGTAGTCCCGGTGCGCAGGCTGAAGTAGTTTGCGGCACTCACTGGGCTGGCGCTTGCCAGCAGGCAGATTACTGCCAGTAATAATCTTCATAATGGAAATTTAATATTAAAAATGATTAATAATTAAAATCTAAAGCGTCCATTTCATCGAGGAATTTCTTGATTTCCTTTGCATAAAAATGAAAACTAGCTATAGTGTGAATGTTCCCTCGAAGACATTGCCCGAGGGTGATTCGATGGTGATGACGTGGGTGCCTGTTGGCAGGGAGGAGATGCTGAAGGTGTCGTAGGTGCCGTCGACCTGAGTACTGATCTCGACCGTATTGGTCACTGGCGAGGAAATCTCCACATCATAGTAGCTTACCGAGCCATTACCATCGATTGTAATTTCCTGTGTCTTAATATCATAGCAATAATATGCCGCAGGCATATCGTCGTACATCTGAACTCCATTACGCGGGCCGCCCTTATGTTCAAGAATAATGGGATGTTGATGGTTTTCGGCAAAGAGAGGCATTGCCATGAACAGTAAAAAAGACAATAATGTGAAACGTTTCATCATATTGAATTTTATGGTTAAAAATGCTGTTTTGCTTTACAAAGTTAGGAAAAACGGTTGGTCTTTGCAAGTAACATAATGTAACATCTTCGAAAAATGGGTACTGATTATCAGCTAATTAAAAAATAATTTGTAACGTGAAGTAATATTTGGCTTTCGAGCCGTTTTTTCGTCAGTATTTTCTTGTTTTTTTACTAATTTTGCCGTCATGGATAAGAAGTCTAAAACACATGTTATCATTCCAATTTTATTTGCGTTGGTCTTTGTCTTTTGGGGTTGCCATGGTCAATCCAATCGTTATGACCCTCGGCTCATCACTGCCGACAGTGTTTTGCGCAGTAATGACCCCGACAGTGCCCTGCGCTTGCTTGATGCCATTGATGGCGACAAGCTGGCAAGTGCGGGCGACCGTGCCTATCATGCACTGCTGCTGACGCAAGCACAGTACCGCTGCTATGTGGACATCACGAGCGACAGCATTATCAATGTAGCCCTCGACTATTATATGCATCACGAAGGCGAGCAGGAGAAGCTGACCCGCTCCTATCTATATAAAGGTGCGGTCACCGAGGTGCTTGGCGAGCCCGAGGGGGCCATTAGCTGGTACAAGCAGGCCGCGGATATCGCAGCCCCTGACGACCACTTTAACCTAGGTTATGCCAAGATGAGGATAGGCTGCCTGTATCGTGATTATCTGGTGATGGACAGTGCTGATATCATCTATTTGAAACGAGCGCTGCATCATTTCCAGCAGGTGCCCGACAGCTTTTATATAGCGACATGCTTGTCAACAATAGGGGGATCCTATGCCGCAGTCAATAAGAATGACAGTGCCCTTGTTTATCTGGAAAAGGCCGATAGGTTGATCAAGACGCTGCACCTGACATCAATGGGCATAGTCAACCAGCGTTACCTTGCCGACCTGAAGATGTTCAGCCGCGATGTGAAGGATATCGTGGAGGCCAAGAATATTGCCGTGTCGCTGGCGGACAAGGACACTGGTGAACGCGACCACCTGCTGTTGATTGCCGTTTATACTCTGGCTAAGCTCAACAAGCCTGACTCAGCGCAATTCTACCTGAAACAGGTGGACAAAGACAAGTTGTCTGACGGTTTGAGGGTGTTTTATAATGATTGCTTTGCCCAGTTGGGACGTTGTCAGGGTGACTTCGGTCAGTTTGAGCATTTTTTCAGGCGAGCTGATGATATCGCTGATTCACTGCTTACTAACGACATGCAGCGCAAGTTGCGGGATGTGGAGTCGAAGTATGACAACGAAGTGCTGAAAAACAAGTCGCTGCGCTACCGTTACAACTGGATTATTTCATTGGTGGCGGCGGCGCTGTGTGGCGGCATCTTGCTGGCGGTGATTGTGGCCTTGCGGCGCAAACTGGCGCGACGTAAGCGCCTGTTGCGCGAGAGCGAGGACACCATCGAGCGCCTGCGTGACGATACCGCACGCCTGAACGAACAGCTGAATGCGCACCAGGCCATGAGCAATGAGCTCAAGCAGGCCATCCGCTACCAGGTCGACATGTTCAACCAACTGGTGGAGAAACATGTCACCAAATTTGCCTATTCGCCCAAGAAGTTCAGTGAGGCCTTCGAGCGTTCCTACAGCAAGAACCGCCCCAACGACTCATTCTGGATTACCTTCCGCTCCTATGCCAACGACAAGTATAACGACATTATCACGCACAGCTTGCAAACCTATCCGTCATTGAGCGACACCGACCTGAATTTCTTGGCGCTATACTGCTGCGGCTTTTCCACATCGGTCATCATGGCATGTATGGGCTACAAGGAGGTCCATTCGGTGTATAACAAGAAACACAGGATTGAAGTGAAGTTGGGTGATGGCCAGAAGTTTGACGACTACGTCCAATTGTTTAGGGGACTCTAGACCGCAGCCTTCACGTCTTTTTAACGTGAGTTTGATACAATTACACTCTGGATTACAACAAGGTTAGGAGGCTGTGTCATAATTCGCCTCAGGATTTTCAATCGGCCTATCGGCCGAAAAATTAAACAAAATTATTAATAAAATCAAAATAAATATTTATTTTGTTCGATTTATTTACAAATTCTGTTTTAATTTCTCCGTGCGTAGCACGGACATAAATGCAAGTTTGATTTATGACACATCGACGGGTAGTATTTTAGTCTTTAGCTTCCAATATTTTAGTAATGCATACCGATTGGAGACGGTGTCATAATTCTTGCGGTAGGTTTTAATCGGCCTGCGGCCCCGAAACAGAAAACAACAATAAGTACAATAAATACAATTTAATCATCTGTCAACCAGTGATTTTGTATTTAATGTACCTATTGTTTTCCTTTTTATCCCTTAAGACTATTGTTGGGTGATGGTGGTGCGGATGTGGACATCGGCCTGCGGGAAGGGAATCTCGATGCCGTTGTTGTTGAGGACGTCGTAGATGTTCTCCTTGATGCGGGCGATGTCGGCCGCCTGTGAAGCCACGCGCACCCACACGATGACCAGCAGATCCACGCTGCTTTCACCGAAGTTCTGGAACAGCACTTGCACGCCTTTCTTGGGGTCGTAGCAGTCGAGGTGGCTGATGCGGTCGATAATCATGTCGCGCACCTGGTCAATCTTGCTGCCATAGGCCACGCCGACGGTAATCTTGGCCATCTCGTAGCCGTGGTTCCGCGTCATGTTCTTGAAGTTCTTGGTAAACAGCTGGCTGTTGAGGAAAGCGATGACCGAGCCGTCGATGGTCTCGACCAGCGTGCTCTGGTAGTTGATGTTGCTGACCTTGCCACGCACGCCGTCACACTCGATGACGTCGCCGATCTTGACGCGGCCGTTCATGAGCGAGAGACCGTAGAACAGGTTCTCGAGGGTATCCTTCATGGCGAAACCGATACCGGTCGAGAGACCCGTGAGGATGAAGGTGATGCCCGTGCGGTTGACATGCAGCGTCACCAGCACGATATAGACGTAGATGCCCCAGCCGATGTATTTGATAATGTTCATCGACAAGGTTACCGCCTTGGATTCGGCCTTCACCTTGGCCTTGGCATTTGGATCGTCTTGGATAACGGTCTCGATGTCGATGTTTTCATTGCTGCCAATATCATTATTCCGCTCATACATTGAGATGGCCTTGGCCTCGGCACGATTTTGCTTAAACAGCTGATAGCCCTGGATGAACAGATAGATGATGTAATTGAAGACAAATGCAAATGCCACACAGGCCAATATCCTGTCCAGCGACAGGACGATGAGCCCTGGCTGGTCCACAAACTTGTAGCGGAAGATGTGCTCGCACCACTGCGTGAGGTCAAACACCCGTGCTGCCCAATAGATGGACAGACCGACGCTCAACGTTGCTGCGATGGGTATAATCATCTTATAGACAGCGTCATAGAACCACGTCTGCCTCACGTCGGCATTCTTGGGGATGTATTTGTTCTCGTAGGTGTGCATCAGGTCATAGATGACGGTGATGGTCTGGATGAGCGTCAGCTGCATGATCCACCAGATGAGCACCTGTACACTCATCAGCGTGTAGCCCATCCATGCCATGACGCAGGAAACGGCCATGACGATGAACGATATCCAGGAGTAGAACACGTCGCTGCGAGGCACGTTGGCATTGTGCCGCCTGTTGATGATGAGTTGCCAGATGGTGAATACCAGCAGCAGGATGGGGAAGACCAGGTTGACCACCGTACTGGGCAGAAACACGATGCGGAAGAAGAATACCACAAAACCGACCAGCAGGACAGGAACATAGAGCTTGATGGCGCTCTTGACCGAGTCGCCGTTCAACCTGATGATGATGGACAGCGTGATGGCAGCGATGAGCCAGGCATACTCGCTCAGCAGCCGCGTGGCCATAATCAGGAAATTCTTGTCGGTGATGTTCGAAATGATGAACGTGGCGATGCCGAACACTACAGCCGCTACACAGATGATGATGCTCGAACGCTTCTTGAGGAACGTCTTGTAGGAACCGCGCGACAGCCACCGCCTGGGCACCAGAAACTTGAGAATGAACCAGCTGAGCAGCAATGCACCCACGACATAGATAGCCAGGAAAATGAACAGGAAGCCGACCAACGGTCCACGCCACTCGCTGCGCGTCTTGCGGGCATGGGTGTATTTCTCGGCAAGGTCATCCTTGCTGTTTTTCCAGTTGTAGTTGAAGCGTTTCAACATCTGGAAATAGTTTTGGCCACCATTGACAAACACGCTCTCGCGGATGCGTTCATACATGCTCATGGCATAGTCGTTGAGCTTCTTGGCCTTCTCGGCTACCCACTGCCGGCGCTCGTGGTTCTCCTTCATCGTCTCGCGCGCCTTGCGGATGTCGCCCTCGATGGCCTTGGCCAGATAGATGCAACTGTCGCGGTTAAGGCGCATCGCAGGGTTTTGGAGCTGATAGTCAGGGATATTGTTGAGCGCGCGTATCAGATTCTCGTATTGCGCAATCTGCTCGTCCTGCTGCTGTTCAAACTGCTTGAACGAACCCGCTTGTAGAGCGACGTCGCTTGGCCGCAGGCGTATGCCAGGTCAAAGATGTTCTGCTCTTTCTGGCTATAGAGCATCAACTCGATGTTATTGCACAGTTCCAGGTCATGCCCAATGCTCTTCTTGAACTCATTATTGCGTTTCTCAAACCGTTTGGCCCTGTCCTTGTGCTCCTGATGAGTCTCACTCAACTCCTCACACAACACCCCCAACGTCTGCTGCATCGAACTCTCCTTAAGAACAGCCCCTGCCTCGAGTGTTATTAGCACCATCGCTAACGCCAAAAATATCTTCTTAATCATTGCTATCATATTAAAAATTGTGGCCGCAAAGATACTATTTTCTCCATAAATCACCATAAAAAGCATTCCAATCCTGTTGATAATAAACAGTGATCTGTCACTACTTTTCTTGTTTCTATTCCAGGTGGCTGATGGCGGCTTTGACTTGGGGGCGGTTGCTGCGGGAGACGGGGATGGAGTCGTGGGAGTGCTTGATGAGCAGTTGCATGGCGCCGGCTTGGGATGAGATCTGCTCTACCTGCCCGAGGTTGACGAGGAAGGCGCGGTGGCAGCGCACAATCATGGGATAGTCTTTCAGGTCTTCTTCTATCTGCTTGCTGGTGGCACGCAGCATGTCGTTGCACACCTGGCCGTCTTGTAAATGATAGATCTTCACGTAGTTGCCAACGGCCTCAATATAAAGAAGGTGGGCGATGGGAAAGGTGACTGTCTCGCTGGTCGAGCCGGTGAGGGTGACGGTAGCGGGAGGTTGTGGGGCAGGAATTGCCGGTTGTGGCTTTTCGGATGGTTCATTGACGGCCTGGGCAGCTGCCTGGGCTCGTTGCTCTGATTCCTGCTGGAGGCGCTGCAGTTGCTCATTGAGCAGGCGTGTTTCCTCGAGCTCGGCGGCCAGATAGCGGCTGCGGAACTTGAATCGCCAGTACAGGCCGATGGCGAAACTGCAAAAGGCGATGATGACCAGCGTCTCGAAAAAGTTACTCCATGAAAGCACATTGCCCTGTACAGTATTACTCATCGCGAAATGGCGGTAAAGGCAAATCAATACTGCCACAAGGGGTGTGTTGATGAGCTGGAACCACAGGTTGCGCTTGATGATGTAATCGACACCCTGCTCGTAGGACCTGGGCTTCCTGACAATGTATTTCAAAATGGCCTCGGTTACCGCGCATGCACTCAGTCCCAAAGTGCCAAAGGCCAACAGATGCACATAGGCCATCCATTGCCATGCTTCGAGGCCGAAGGGCTTGAAGACAGCGAGCGCCAGCACGGTGAACACGGTGCTGATGATGCGGGTCGTGAAGGTCTCTTTTTGTCCCTGGCTCATATCGGCGACAAAGGTAGTAAAAAAGTGCATAATAGTCAATTCCATTCGTCACACATATACCAATTATCCCATTGACGGTGCCATTCGTCACAATATCATGCAGAATATCCCAGAAACTTGTGGAAATGGCTGTTTGGCTGGAACTTTGCAATGCTTTTTAAGCAGAAAAGTTAGCCGAAACAAAACATTTTTAAACAATACAATTATGACACGCAGAACAATTATCGGTATCATTTTTATCGTGGCTGCCTTGCTGAGGCTGGCCGACATGTGGGGCATCATCCAGTTGAACTGGGAGCATTCCTGGACGGAGTATTTTGGTCCCGTTCTGCTGCTGTACATAGGAGCCGAACTCATTATTTACAGTTTTAACAAGAATCCGTCCCAGTGGCTCCAGCGTCCTGTGCCCCAGGGCGAGGACGGCAAGCGCATCAGTTGTGCCGTGCGCTTTGGTGCCGACGAATACCGCTATCGGGGCGAAGCCTTTCATGGCGCCCGGCTTGACGCCTTTTGCGGCGGGCTGCGGTTGGACCTGCGCGAAGCCGTCATCACCGAGGACGAGGAAATCGATGTCCATACCTTTCTGGGCGGTGTCGAACTGTTTGTCCCCAAGCATGTCAATGTGCTCGTGAAGAGTCACAGCTTCATCGGCGGTGTGGGCAACGAGACGGCAGGACGCTCCATCCCCGGCGCTCCATGTCTCCACATCGTCGCCAGCAACTTTTTGGGCGGCGTGAGTATCGAAGAATAAAGAACATAGAAAAACATTTATAAAAAAGTATTATATCATGAACAAGAAGATTTTTAGATTTGTGGTTTTGATAACTGCTGTATTGATGGCCGTGACGGCCGTCGCTAAAACGCCGGATGTGACCGGCACAGTGCTCGACGAGAACGGCGAGCCCATGCCCTTTGTCAACGTGGTGCTGCTCTCGATGCCCGACTCATCGTTTGTGCAGGGAGCCATGACCGATGACCAGGGCCATTTCCAGATCAGAACGCTCAAGAACGACGGCCTGTTGAAGGTGTCGAGCATAGGCTACGAGACGCAATTCCTGAATCCCGTCGATGGGCTGATTGTCAAGATGAACGAGGCTACACTGATGCTGGGCGAGGTAATCGTCAAGAGCCAGTTGCCCAAGACGCGCGTCAAGGGCGAGGCCATGCGCACGACTGTCGAAGGGACTATCCTTGAGAAGGCAGGTACCGTGGCCGATGCGCTGGCCCGTGTGCCGTCGCTGGAGGCCAAGCGCGATGGCGCCGTGACGGTGCTGGGACGCGGCGAGGCCGAGGTCTATATCAACGGTCGCAAGGTGCAGGAGGTGAGCGAACTGTCACGCCTGCGCTCCGACCAAATCCAGCACATCGATGTCATTCAGAATCCAGGAGCCCGCTATGCCGCATCGACCAAGGCCGTCGTGCGCATCACGCTCAAGAAGGCGCAGGGTGAAGGCTTCAGTTTCCAAGACAACCTGACGGGTATGTACCAGTATGGCCATACCATCACTAATAATTTGGACGTCAACTACCGCACAGGCGGATTGGATATCACCGCCTCGTTCTGGGCAGGCCGCTACGGACATGCCAAGATGCTGCAGGAAAACCAGTTGTCTTATTTTGTGGGTCCTGACCGGGTCGAAGGCCTTGTCACGCAGGAGGGCAAGAACATCTGGAAGGGCTTGTCGCCCCAACTGCAGATCAACTATATGTTCAACGACAACCACAGCATGGGTGCTTTTTACAAGTATGACCGCCATCCCAGCGCCGATTTCCAAGACCAGTTCATCACCGATAGCTATGTGAATGGCGTCTTCACCGAGCGCTCGGTGAGCGACGTCGAGCAGCACGACCGTTTCAGGAAGCACATTTTCAATGCCTATTACAACGGCAAGGTGGGTTCCCTGGGCATTGACCTGAACGTGGACGGCCTGTTTGACCGCACCGAGACGCCGGGCAGCACCATCGAGGCAACTGTCCTGGACGGCGTCACCGTCAACCGCACCATCGAGAGTAACACCAGCAGCCGCAACAACTTCTGGGCCTCGAAGCTCATCCTGAGTTACCCCGTTTGGCAGGGCAACCTGTCGGCGGGCGGTGAATACTCCTACAACCACCGTACCGATGCCTACTCGTTCTCGTCAACGGCAAGTGTTCCTGTCAAAGCCACCGACACCGAGATCAACGAGTCGTCAACGGCAGCCTTTGTGGAGTTTGGCCGCCGCTTCGGCCTGGTATTCGCCCAGGTGGGTCTGCGCTATGAGCATCTGAAGAATGACTACTACAACTTCAATGAGCGTGAAGATGAGGTGTGCCGTGACTATGGCGACTGGTTCCCCACGTTTGTGGTGTCGGCTCCCGTCGGTAAGGTGCAGCTGTCGCTGTCCTACCGCCGCGACATCCAGCGCCCCGCCTACAGCAGCCTTACCAGCTCGACCGTCTATATCAACCGTTACAGCTATCAGAGCGGCAATCCCTACCTGAAGCCCACCTACACCCACAGCCTGGTCTTCAATGCCGCCTACCAGTGGATGAACCTGACGCTGAACTACGCACGCATCAAGGACTCCGAGACGATGTGCACCGAGCCTTATCCCGGTTCCGAGGATCCGCTCGTCAGCCTCGTGCATCCCATCAACAGCAAGGAGAACTATAACCGACTGACCATCATGCCGTCGCTGAGGCCCGTGTTTGGCTTCTGGCATCCCACATGGACGGCGATTGTCATCTTCCAGAACTACAAGACGCCGACTATCGATGGTTCCATCCTCACGCTGAACCACCCGTATCTAGGCTTGACATGGAACAACGACATAGAACTGCCGCACGAGTGGCGCTTAAATGTCATGATGCAAGTGACATCGCGAGGTGACTACGACAACTTCCGCATCACCAAGAGCAGGTTCTATAGCGGAATCGGAGTGCAGAAGGATATCAGCCTGCAGCACCTTGGCTCACTGACTGTTGACGCACGTTGTATGGACCTGTTCAACACCAGCAAGGCTGGGGCTACCATCTATGGCCCGCGCGAGTTGACCACCAACAATCCTGCCCGCCGCACCTTCTCCCTTGACCTCACTTGGAAGTTCAACGCCGCCAGCAGCAAGTACCGCGGCACCGGCGCCGGTGAGAAACAGAAGGCACGTATGTAACTATTTGATAAGTAGAGAATAATCGATAAAAACAGGAGCAAACTAGATGTGATGAAACAGTTCATTTATATATTTATCTTTCTCATTGCCGGTTGGCAGTGTTTAATGGCTCAGGACGTGAGCAGGTTCAAGATTCTTGATGACTTTGCTTACCAGTCCAGTAATGAATACTTGTCGGGCAATAAGTATCAGAAAGATGCCATCCTGTTTATGGATATGGTGGCCGACACGCACCCATATTATATCAAGGCAGGGCGTCGAGCCGAATGGTTTGCCAAGAAGGATTCACTACTCAAGCAATGTGCGAGCATCCAGTCGGACGAGGACTTTGTCGATGCCCTCATCGCGCTCTTGGGACCGCTGCACGACAAGCATACCGACCTAACCACTGAACAGCGCTTGCAGGAGCGGAAGAACACAGGCAAAGAGGAGCCCGAGGCTGCAGAATCGAGTGCGGCAGGCATTGACTGTATCATGTGTCAACACGATGCCCTCTATGTTTTTACCATCTTTCCTGACTTGAGCATCTGCTATCTGCAGTTCAATCAGTGTGTCGATATCCCCGAATCCCCCTTTGAGACATTCTTGGATGATATGTTCACCGAGATGGATGCAAAGAAAATCAAGACGCTGGTCGTGGACGTTCAATACAACGGCGGTGGCAGTAGCCGCCTTTGCGACGCGTTGCTCCAGCACCTGTATCCCGTCGGGAAGTTGGAGAATTATACCACCTATCTGCGTTTTTCAAATCTCATGGCGGCCTATAATCCTAAAATCTCCGCTGTCAAGGCCAAATGGGAGAATGACGGTCACAAGGACGAACTGTATGAGAAGCCTTCGCCCAAGATTCCTGCCGATTACCAGCAACCTGCTGTTTATGAGGGGAATGTTATCTTCGTCATGGGGCCAAAGACCTACAGCAGCGCAGGTATACTCCTGACGCTGGCCCGTGACAACCACATCGGTACCATTGTCGGCACGACATCCACTTTCTCGCCCTCGCATTATGGCGAGGTCCTGCCGTATCGACTCCCGAACACCGGGGTGTTGGGCAGCATTTCCTGCAAGTTCTTTGCTCGTCCCGATGCCGCTACTGTCGATGACACCTGTTTGGAGCCGGATTGTGTCATCAATTTGGATGACAAAGAACAGGCATGGCAGTATATCATCAAGAATTATGGCAACTGATTTAATGGACAAAACAATGAAAACGATAGTCAGGATGAAAGAGCTAATCATTGCGGTGGCGCTTGCCCTCGTGTTGAACCTGGGGTTTGATAGTTGTATCGCCACGTGCGACACGACCAAGATCAACAAAGTGGAAATGGGCATGAACAAAAGTGATATCCAGCACCTGCTTGGGAAACCGCTGTTCAAGAACGCCGACGAATCGGGAGAGCAGTGGGGCTTCCGCAAAGTGCTCGGAGAGATCATTGACTCCGAGGAAATGCTGTTTGTCGTCACCTTTGACAACGACGGCAAGGTCGTTGCCTATCACTCGGCCAAGGAATTCCCGCCGCATCGTCATCCTTGACGGCTTTTTAGAGTGAATGAATTGACATGAACGATAATTCTCTATATCTTTGTCGATAGGATAATAGAATTTAGAAACAATGGAACAGAAATTTTGTCAGAGCTGCGGTATGCCGCTCACCCAGGAATTGCTCGGCACCAATGCCGACGGCACTAAGAACGAGGAGTATTGCATCTATTGCTACAAGGACGGCAAGTTCTTGCAGGACTGCACGATGGACGATATGATCGAGCATTGTGCCCAGTTTGTCAACGAGGTCAACAAGGGCTTGCCGCAGCCCATCACCAGGGAGGAATATATCGGCCAGATGAAGATGTTTTTCCCTCACCTGAAACGGTGGCGCAAGGAGATGACCATCAATGAGGCTATCCCTGAGAATCCTGCCCTGATGGGTGTTAAAGACCTGATTGCCAAGATGGCCGACACTTTGCCCGTCACCTTTATCTCGTCGGTAGATGAGGAGGGTTTCCCTTGCACCAAAGCCATGCTGTCGCCCCGTGTGCGTGAGGGCATCAAGACGTTCTACTTTACGACCAACACGTTCTCACTGCGTGTGGCCCATTACAAGGCCAACCCCAAGGCATCCATTTACTGGTGCGATGCCGACGGCTTCAAGGGCATGATGCTGCGTGGAAGAATGGAAGTGTTGACCGATGCAGCCAGCAAGGAGATGATATGGCGTGAAGGAGATACCGAATACTATCCTGGAGGCGTCACCGACCCTAACTATTGTGTGCTGAAGTTCACGGCAACCAACGGGCGCTTCTACAGCGACTACTATCCCCGCAGCTTTGTGATTGAATGAAACAGGTCGTCAACCCCAAGGACACCAGCCGGGCCAAGGCGTTTGAACTGTGGATGTCATCACCCATGCCGATGGTGACGCTCACCAAGACCTTTGACGTCACACGTCTCTGCAGGATCGCCAAGCGAAAAGGGCTGAGTTTCAACATGCTCCTTTGTTGGTGCATCGGCAATGCTGCATCACGGATCGAGGAGTTTTACATGTTGCCCGAGCACGGGAAACTGTACAAGTATGACCGCTTAGCCATCAATGTGATAGTGAATAACTGCAATGGGGGCATCAACTCTTGCGATGTCCCCTATTGTGATGACTTGGAGAAATTCGACAGGGACTATACGGCATTGACTCAGTCGGCAAGCAGTTCGTGTCAGAGCACCTTTGTAGATGATGCCATGGTGATAGGGACATCGGCGATGACGGCAACCGAACTGGACGGCATCGTCAACCAGTACACCGACCAGTTCTGCAACCCGATGGTGATGTGGGGCCGTTATCGCAAGAAGTGGCTAAAAGCCATCCTTCCCATCTCGTTCCAGTTCCATCATGTACAGATGGACGGTGGCCACGCAGCACATTTTTTAGAAGAACTGCAAAAGGTCATTAAAAGCATATAGCAGGTACCACAAGCTGTTTGGCAGTTTCTGCAACTATCAGTAACTTTGCTGCAGTAAACTAAAAAAGAATATAGAAATACCAAAATGGTTTAAGGGTTTCATTATGAATATCAGATTAGAACAACCCGGTGATTACCGTGAGGTGGAGAACCTCACCCGTGAGGCTTTTTGGAATGTCTATCGTCCTGGTTGCACCGAGCATTACGTGCTCAACCAGTTCCGCAGCAATCCCGACTTTATCCCCGAGCTCGATCTCGTCATGGAAGAAGGCGGCAGGATTATAGGCCACATCATGTTTTCCAAGGCCGAACTTGTCCTCGACGACGGCACACGCCGTTCGTCGTGGACCTTCGGCCCCATCAGCATCCATCCCGACTACAAGCGCAAGGGCTGCGGCCTTAAGTTGCTGAATTATGCCCTGGAAAAGGCCCGTGAAATGGGCATCGCTTTCCTGTGTATGGAGGGCAACATCGATTTCTATCGCCATGCGGGTTTCGACCTGGCCAGCAAGCTGGGCATCCATTATCATGCCGAGCCGCGTGATGCCGAGGTGCCTTATTTCCTCGCACAGGAGCTCATCCCCGGCTGGCTGAAAAGCAACGGCATCATCGAGGCGATTTATTGTCCGCCCAAGGGCTATTTCGTAGCCGATAAGAATCCAGAGGCTTTCGAGGCATACGAGGCTACATTCCCTATTAAGAAGAAAGCCTTGCTGCCAGGCCAGCTTCCTCAGTTCTGCCAGAGTTGTGGCATGCCTCTCACTAAGAATGAGGATTGCGGCACGAATGCTGACGGGAGCACGAACTTTGATTACTGCCAGTACTGTTACAAGGACGGCAAGTTCCTGCAGGACTGTACGATGGACGAGATGATTGAGCATTGCGCCCAGTTTATTGACGAGGTCAATAAGCAGATGCCTAAGCCCATGGCTAGGGATGAATACGTCCAGATGATGCAAGGCTTCTTTCCCATGCTGAAACGGTGGAGAAAATGAAACGTTGTTTTTTCATAGGCATTGTGGCATGTGCGGCCTGCTTGACGGCATGGGCACAGGAGCAGGACACAATCCCGACCGCTGATATGATGGTCGAGTTGAGGGAACTGGTCGTCAAGGGCGGTCTTCCCAATACCCGGCTGAAGGGAAATGCGATGATTACACGCGTTGAGGGAACTCCACTGGCATCGTCAGGCACGCTGGGCGAATTGCTTGTCAAAGTGCCTGGAATGACGGGCTCTGAAGACAGCCCCGAGGTGCTGGGCAAGGGCCACCCGCTCATCTATCTTAACGGACGCCTACTGCGCGATGAAAGTGAATTGAAACGTCTGCGCAGCGAGGATATCCGCGATGTGGAGGTCATCAACAACCCAGGAGCGCAATATGATGCCACTGTAAAGGCTGTGGTGCGCATCCGCACCAAACGTCAGCAGGGTGAGGGTCTGAGTCTCGACTTGACGGTAACTGATGAGCAGGACCTGCGATACGATTTCAACAAACCCAATGCGAAGTTAGGCTTGAACTACCGTATGAAGGATGTGGATATCTTTGG
>JAEEGI010004492.1_pt1 | contig 32627 bp, 32 predicted proteins | sample 8958751 | NCBI WGS metagenome assembly JAEEGI01 (sample SAMN16246545, study PRJNA631951) | gut metagenome | biome: gut microbiome; feature: rumen; material: KS-attached | host: Bos | place: Iran: Karaj | collected 2018-10
TTGTTGGAGAGGGGGCGGAATTGGTAGACGCGCTACTTTGAGGGGGTAGTGTCAATTGCGACGTGGGAGTTCGAGTCTCCTCCTCTTCACATTTTTTTGAAAAACAACGCGGAAATAGCTCAGTTGGTAGAGCACAACCTTGCCAAGGTTGGGGTCGCGGGTCCGAGTCCCGTTTTCCGCTCTTACGGAAAACAACAACTTCAAATGAATTTATATTTAAGATATTTTGACCGTGAAACGCTTGTTTCTACAGTAGATGAGGCTATCGACTTTCTGCGTAGTATCGAGGAAATAGGCATGGATCCAGATTTGGAGGCCGATATCCGCGAATATGCAGCTAGTGATGTTTTTTATCCCAAGCGTTACAAGATACATCCTCGTGTTTATTTCATCATTATTAAGACAGAGGCAGCTACCATGCAAGACTTTAAGGAGAAAAAGGCTGTTCATCCCATCGATGAACTTCCTGTAAAGCGTATGTCTCCTGCTGTTACCCGTCTGAGTGAAATCAATCCGGGATGGTATGAAGGTTCACTTGATTTCAAGCGCGTTCTCTTGATTCCTGGTACTGGTAAGTTCCAGTATCGTGATACGCAGTTTGTTGCTTGTGTGAAGGCAGAGTCAGGGCAGGAATGTTACGAGCGTATTGTCGATTACCTGCGCGATCGTGTTGACGAGCGTAGTCAGTTCCCTTCAGCTAAAGGCAAGAATTTCAAGTTTACATATTTAGGTAAGGCAAAGTCATTATGAATAAGGTTATGCTAATTGGTAACGTAGGCCAGGATCCTGAGGTCAGATATGTTGATCAGGGTGTGGCTGTGGCACGTGTCCGTCTGGCTACGACAGAACGTGGTTATACCTTGCAGAACGGAACTCAGGTACCCGACCATACTGATTGGCATAATGTGATTCTGTGGCGTCGTCTGGCTGAGATTGTGGAGAAGTATGTGCATAAAGGTGACAAACTCTATATTGAGGGACGTATCCGATATACTTCCTATGACGATAAGCAGGGACAGCGTCGCTATGCCACGGAGATCTGGGCTGACAATATGGAGCTGCTCAGTCCGAAACCTGCCAATGGCAGTGCTTCTGCTGTGGTGAATGAGCCGTTGGCTGCACCTCAGTCTGATAACAATCCGGGAGAGAACCTTCCGTTCTGACAATGGACTATCTTCAACAATTATTCTCTGAAGTTCAATTTCTGGTACCTGATACCGGTGCCGTCATATCTGGTATTTTAGCGTGTGTCTTATTAGTGCTTTCTGGCTATGCTTCAGGGTCTGAGATAGCATTTTTTTCTCTCTCTCCTAATGATCTGAATGATCTTGATGAAGAGAAAAATGAATGTGACCGGCAGATTCGTGAACTTCGAGCAGATTCTGAACGAACATTAGCTACAATTCTGATTACCAACAATTTAGTTAATGTAACGATTATTATGCTCTGCAACTATTTCTTTGCTCATGTCGTGGATTTCGGCATGGCTTACTGGTTGCAGTTTATCTTTATAACTGTCATCCTTACTTTCTTGTTGCTGCTCTTTGGTGAGATTATGCCGAAGGTCTATGCCGGACAGCATGCATTGTCATTCTGCCGTTTCTCTGCTCCTGGCATCTTCACCTTACGGAAACTCTTCTATCCACTATCTTCTGTCTTGCTACGTTCTGGTATCTTGGCAGAGAAGGTTGTGCAGAAGGAGAATCATGTCCTCAGCGTCGATGACCTTGAGCAAGCTCTTGAACTGACCGACAAGAATGATTTGAAAGATGAGAAGAACATGCTGGAGGGTATCGTGCGCTTTGGCGATGAGACGGCCAAGGAGGTGATGACGAGTCGTCAGGATGTCGTGGATCTCGATTTCCGCACTTCTTTCTCTGATGTCCTGAAGTCTGTCGTAGAGAACAATTATTCTCGTATCCCTGTCTATCAGGGCTCTATCGATAATATCCGTGGAATCCTTTATATCAAGGACTTGATTCCTCATCTCTCCAAACCAGCCTCATTCCGTTGGCAGTCGTTGATTCGTCCACCTTATTTTGTGCCAGAGACCAAGAAAATCGACGATCTGCTACGTGACTTCCAAGCGAATAAGGTTCATATTGCCATCGTGGTGGATGAGTTTGGCGGTACCAGTGGTATCATCACTCTTGAGGATATCCTCGAGGAGATTGTTGGTGAGATTAACGATGAATACGATGAGGAGGAAAAGAATTACACCCGTATCAATTCTAATACTTGGATCTTTGAGGGAAAGACATCGTTGAGTGATTTCTTCAAGATACTCGACCTCGACGACGAGACCTTTGAGAAGGTAGAAGGTGATGCCGATTCACTGGCAGGCTTGTTGTTGGAAATCAACGGTGATTTCCCTGAACTCCACCAGCGAATTGACTATCAACTGTTTACGTTTGAGGTGATTGAACTTGACGGCCACAGAATCTCTAAGATCAAAGTGGTCATCCACGACAAGTTTACCAGCCGTACTGAGCCCACTGAATAAATTTGTTCCACTGATACTGCTGAATGGCGCTGTTCCATTTTGGGGTTGTAGAACTATAGTCATTCAGAGGGAAGAACATACTGACGACGCCTGCATTTTCTGTATCGAATGTTTTCATATATGAATCTAACGACAAACTGCTAATCCCTACAAGCCATCTTTGCGAGTACACCTTGTAAGCAACAGCTTTCTTAAAGACACTTTCCCAGGTAGCATAGGCTGAGGCTGAGGTGTTCTTTTTCAAAGCCTGACTCATGTCGTATGAGAGCTTTTTAGAACTGTTCCAGGCATAGAATGTGACGCCGTTGAAGTCAAGTTCCCCTTCCGGCTTCAGCTTATCGGGAATGGTGCTGAGCAGGTTGGCAGTGGCCTGAGCCAGTTCTTCAAGGGCAGAAGTCCTGATGGCAGAGAGAGGTTCGCTGTAGCCATCCAGATCTCCAGGTGTTCGATTATAGAAATAATTAAAATCTTCCTTGAATGCTTTGATATAATGATTGTAATAATCGTCGATCAGTGCCTGGTAGAAATTGTCGTTCTGGCTAAACAGGTCTGGCATGATCTCCTCATATGGAGCTCCTGGATCAGGTATCTCTGCGGGCGATCCGATGATATATTCGGCAGCATTCCTCAACTCATAGGCAATTTCTATACTGCCGAAGTTGCAACAATCACCGAAAATAAACTTCATTTTTTCCTGATTCATTCCTTTGGCAATAGCACTGGCCATCGACGGGATATTCATCCAATAGCTTTTTGGTTTCTGATCCACGCCATAGGCACGTGTACCAGCATAAGGAATCGAGTCATTCGTGATGAGCCAACCTGTGCAATGTCCCCAAAGCACCATGCCGTAACTCTTGGCCGGATACTTGGTGCGCATCTGGCGTATGATGTTTTCCATCACGGCCGGATCTGCGCTACTGCTTTCCTCCATGTCAACTGAGTCAACCAATACCCCGTCTTTCACGCGAGCCATATATGGCTTTTTGGTGTACCTGTCCACATAGACAATCAGGTTTTGATTATCTTTCAATAATTTAGAACCTTCTTTAATCTCTGTCAGGTCATCATCGGCAAATGACGACAGGTTGTTTTCTCCTGCCATATAGATAAGAACAGAACGCTCTGGCTCTGTCGGAATCTGCGGATCGTTATCGTCACTGCTGCAAGCACTGAGCAGCAAGGCTGCTATAGCTGTGATAAAGTATTTCTTCATATATCAATAATTTGCTGCAAAGGTATGAAAAAATAGTGAATAAAGGGGGAGTTTCATAAATTATTTGTATCTTTGCGCCTCAAAATAATCAGAACAATGAGAAAATTCAATATATTGCTGGCGATACTTATATCTCTGATGACTATTGGAGAAGTATCTGCACAGCGTTCCAGAATTGCAAAGACCCGTAAACACCGTACCCATCGGGTGGTGGGGAAGAAGAAAAAAGCAGGAAGTCGCAGAAAGACCGGCAAGCGCACCAAGCGCCTCAGACCTGTCGATCCCACACTTAATGATCCCTTCTATAATCCTTATCTCCAGTGTGAGGATACATGTAAACATGTGCATGGCATCGATCTCTCTCACTATCAGGGTGAGGTGTTCTGGGAGACTGTCGGTGACAACACCAAGATGGCTTATGTCTATCTGAAGGCTACTGAGGGTGGCGACCGTATCGATGAGCGTTATGAACGTAACATCGAGATGGCCCAGCGTCATGGACTGAAGGTGGGATCTTATCATTTCTTCCGGCCCAAGAGTCCGCTGCAGCTTCAGCTACAGAACTTTATGACGCAGTGTCGTCCGGGCGAACAGGACCTTCTGCCAATGATTGATATTGAGACGACGGGCGGATTGTCAACTCATGAGTTCTGCGACTCTCTGATCACCTTCTTGGGTATGGTGGAGAAAGCCTATCATCAGGCACCCTTGCTCTATACCTACCGCAATTTCTATAACAAGCATCTGCAAGGCAAAGTCGATGACTATAAGCTGATGATTGCCATGTACACTGAGGAGGAGCCTGTGCTGGATGATGGCAGGGATATCACGATGTGGCAATATACCAGTAAAGGGCGCATCGTAGGTGTCAGAGGCTATGTCGATAAGAGCAGATTCATGGGGAAACATGGTCTCCGTGATATCAGGTTCCGACACATGCACTTGTCAAAATAGGAGTTTTCTATTCTTCGATATGTGACAGAGAGTGTACAAACGAGGCAAAGAAGTTGGTGACACTCTCTGAGGGATAGTATCTGAAATAGCGGGCAGAGCGGCGTACATGACTGAACATGGCCGAACTGTTGCTGTTGTGCACGAAGATACTGTCATCGTCTTGCGAGAAATACCAGTCGTGCGAGCGGGTGTTGGTAAAGTCCAACAGTTCCTCTGCAATCTGCGCCACTTTTTTGTCTTGTTTCTCTGAACAGAAAGGCACATCTTCTGGCTGAAAGCCAAATAGTAGTATAAGCAGTTCTCCTTCCAGTTGGCTCATGGGTGCCAGACGCAGTTTACTGATCCATCCTTTGAGGGCATTGTAGTCAACTTGGGCTCCTTGCTGTCGCATGAAGATACCTAACTCCAGCAGTTGACATATAGGCATCCCTTCATTGAGGATATGTCTCACCACCCTGATGATCATCAGCAGCATCTGTCGGGTATTCGTGTCGGAATGCTCGTCGTCAAGGATGTTCTGCAACTGATGATTGATGACGGGGTTCGTAAACTGGTCGGCCCTTAACAACTCGTCTTCTTCATCTTCCATCGCAGGCATTTGCTTGCTTGTATCTCCCACAGCCTTGAGCCACGCCTCTTTCTGCTTCTCTGGCAGGTTCACAAAAAACTGGTCTCTGCTGTTCTGCAGACCCTGGTAGGCATAATTCACGACACGATGTACCAGTGCTAGCTGATACAGGCGTTCCCATTTGTAGGCAGACATCGGTTCCATCAGTTCTTGAGTGCCGAAGGCTCCGTTTCTTAATAGTCTGAAGAGGTTTCTTGCTACAATGTCCATGGGTTATGAGTATCTTTTGGGGTATCTGAGTAAGATGGATAATAAGGCTACCACTCCTAAGACCATTGGGTAATAGAGGTAGGGCAGGATGCTGATGGGATTCAGCGAGGCCAGTCCTGAGGCAATCAGAATCTGGGCGCCATAGGGTATGATTCCCTGCACCGTACACGAGAAGGTGTCGAGTATTGAGGCGCATTTCCTGTTATCAACGCCATAGCGGTCTCCTATCTGTTTGGAGATGCCTCCCACGGTAAGGATGGCTACCGTATTGTTGGCTGTACAGACATCTACCAGTGATACGAGGGCGGCAATACTCAGTTCTGCGCCCCGCTTGGTACTGACATGTTTGGTCAACTGTTTAATAAGGAAGTCGATGCCTCCCTGTTGGTGTATCAGTTCCAGCATACCTCCTGCCATCATGGTCACGATGATGAGTTCGCCCATTGAGAGAATGCCCTGACCCATAGCCCCATACCATCCATAGATGTCGAGGGCACTAGTCAACAGACCGATTAGTCCAGACATGATTAGTCCCGTCGTCATCACAGCCATTACGTTCATGCCACAGATGGCAGAAACCAGAACTGTCAGGTAGGGGATAACCTTCAGCCATTCTACCTTTCCTATATGCTGAGGGGCAGTCACATCCTGTCCCATCAGTAGATAGACCACCAAGATGATGATGGCTGCCGGAGCCACGATAGAGCAGTTTACGTGGAACTTATCGCTCAATCTGCACCCTTGTGTCTGGGTGGCCATAATGGTTGTATCTGAGATAAACGATAGATTGTCTCCAAAGAATGAACCGCCCACGATGATAGCTGTCATCATGGCCACGTCGGTCTGAGTCTCACTGGCCACACCAGCAGCAATAGGAACTAAGGCTGCAATGGTACCCACACTGGTACCGATTGACAGGGAGATGAAGCAGGCAGCCAGAAACATGCCTGCCAATAACATCTGCGGGGGGAGGATTGATAAGGTCAGATTGACGGTAGCATCGATGCTGCCCATCGTCTTGGCAGTATGGGCAAATGCGCCTGCCAACACGAAGATCCAGATCATCAGCATCATCTGCTCGGTGGATGCTCCCTTGCTGAAGGTATTGATGCGGTGCATCAGAGGCTTGCCTCCCGATACGATGATTGCATAAGTACTCGACACGAGGAAGGCCACTGTGATGGGTATCTTATAGAAGTCACCAGCGAAAATACTGGTGACTAAATAGAACAAGATAAACACCACGAGGGGTGATAATGCGATGAGTCCTTTCTTCACTTTCTTACCTCAAACCTCAAATCTCAAACCTCAAACTACAAAGTGACTCCATTCTTGAAGATGGAAATCTCCCGATAACCATTCTCTTCGTTCTTGGCTTTCTCACCACTGGCCACCGCGAGTACCTTATCAATAAACTCTGGCACGATTTCCTGCATGGTGCGTCCTTCTATCAACTGTCCTGCCGAGAAATCGATCCAGTTTTTCTTGCGTTGGGCCAAGTCTGGGTTTGTGGCAATCTTCATCGTGGGGACGAAGGTGCCGAAAGGAGTTCCGCGACCTGTAGTGAACAGCACGAGGTGACAACCGCACGAGGCGAGGGCAGTGGCAGCCACAAGGTCATTACCTGGAGCCGACAAGAGGTTCAGTCCGTCATGTTCCAGACGGTCTCCATATTCCATCACACCACTCACAGGTGCTTTACCGCACTTCTGGGTACAGCCAAGAGCCTTGTCTTCGAGGGTGGAGATACCGCCGGCCTTGTTGCCTGGACTGGGATTCTCACCGACGGGCTCACCATGTGAGAGGAAATATTCCTTAAAGTTGTTAATCATCGAGACGGTCTGGTTGAACAGTTCCTCTGTACGACAACGGTTCATGAGGATAGTCTCAGCACCAAACATCTCGGGTACCTCAGTCAGCACAGATGTACCACCCTGAGCTACGAGCCAGTCGGAGAACTCACCTACCAGCGGATTGGCAGTGATACCAGAGAAACCGTCAGAACCACCACACTTCAGTCCTACACGGAGTTTGCTCACGGGCACGTCCTGACGCTTGTCTTGTTTGGCCAGTGCATAGAGCTCGCGCAGGATAGTCATACCAGCCTCCATCTCGTCATCCACCTTCTGGGTCACCAACAACTTGATACGATCCTGGTCATAATCGCCCAACATCTTCATGAAGTCATCGGGCTGGTTGTTCTCACAGCCCAGACTCAGCACGAGCACGGCTCCTGCATTGGGGTGCAGACAGATGTCACGAAGCACCTTGCGGGTGTTCTCATGGTCACCCGAGAGTTGTGAACAGCCATAATTATGATGCCAGGCGTGGATGGCATCAATGCCTGCCTCGCCAGTCTCTTTCTTCAACTCACTGACCATACGCTCAGCAATACCGTTCACGCAGCCTACAGTGGGCACAATCCATATCTCATTGCGAACGCCTACATCGCCGTTCTTTCTGACATAGCCCTTAAAGGTTCGGTTTTCTTTTTTGATGCTAAGTTCCTCGTTTACAGGACTGTATGTGTATTCAAGTGTGCCTGACAAATTGGTCTTCAAGTTGTTCTCATTCACCCAGTCACCAGCTTTCAGGTCTTGCTTGGCATGTCCGATGGGATAGCCATATTTAATGATGTCAGTACCTTCTGTGGCATCCTTAATCAGCACTTTATGTCCGGCTGGAGTATCCTGATTAATGGTCACTTGCTTGCCGTCAATCTCGATGATTTCACCTTTCTTTTTAGGCTGAAGACATACCACCACGCTGTCGGCGGGGTTGATCTTCAAGAATGTAGTTTGTTCCATAATTCTGATATTTGTTTTAGTTTTAAATAGCTGTTCTGCGATAAAAGTCCACGTTCTCCTTTGTCAGTATCTCGATGGGCATGTAGTTTACGGGGTTCACGGCACGCTTCATCACGATGGCATTGAAGAGGGCATCCACACTGGCATAGCCCTGCTGATAGGCATGCTGGGCAATCAGGAACGAGATGCTGCCCTGACGGATACATTGCTCGTTTTTGGGCACCATGTCGTAGCCCATGATCTGGATGTTTCGTCGGTTAGTCCGTTGCAGGAACTCTCCTACGAGGTGTGCCTTCGAGTTGAAGGTGATACAGTGATGCACCTTCGGGTGGGTTGAGAAGAATTTCTCCAGGATAGAGTCATATTCCTTGCGCTCCTCGTCGAGGGGCAGATCCACCTCTGTAATGGTGATTTCCGGGAAATGATCCACCATATAGTGCCTGAAGCCAGTCTCGCGGTTGGCCTGCTGCTTGGAGCCTACCTTGCCGTCTCTTGTCTGTTTCACGAGGGCTATCTCTTTCTCCTTGTTGGCAATGAGCATCAGCATCTTCGCTGCGAAGTAACCACTGGCAAACGAGTCCTGACCAAAGAAAGAGAGGGGCTTGAGGTCTGGCATATACGAGTCGAGCAACACGTATGGAATCTGGCGCTCAGTCAGTTTCTCTGTGAAACGGGCTGTCAGTTCCAGTGTGGCAGGCACCATCACCACACCATCCATCTTGGCACTGAAGAATTCGCGCACCATCTTCGTAAAGGCTGCAGCATTGAAACGCTCGTAGTACACGAACTTCAAGGTGATGCCAAAGTCCCTGCGGAAGGCACAGCAGGCCTGTGCGCCTTCTTCGATCTCGTCCCAGTAGGCATCCTGCTCATGCTTAGGCAATACGACATAGAACGTGTACGTCTTATTATAGGCAAGGGCAGAGGCATACATGTTAGGGCGATAGTCCAGTTCTTCCAGCGCCTTGTTTACCTTCTCCAGAGCAGTCTTACTCACGTTCGGACGCTTGTGGAGCACACGGTCAACGGTTCCTGTAGATACGCCTGCACGGGCGGCGATGTCCTTGATGGTGATGTTCTCTTTTGCCATAATCACAATATTTTTCTGCAAAGGTACAAAGAAATTCTGATAAAAGCAAATATAAGCAGAAATATTGTCTGCGAAATCGTTTCCGTAAGTTTTTTCGCTTAAATCGTCTTAAATATTTGGTAAACTCAAAAAAACATGCTATCTTTGTACTCGCAAACGAAAAAATAAGTTTAATCGAGAAATTAAAACTAAAACAAAATGGCAAAAATCGTAACATTGGGCGAGATTATGCTTCGCCTGTCCCCACAGGGAAACGACCGTTTCATTCAGAGTGAATCATTCCGCATCATCCCTGGTGGTGGTGAGGCTAACGTAGCTGTGTCTGTAGCCAACTACGGCCATGAGGCTTATTTCGTATCCAAGCTGCCTAAGCACGAGATTGGACAGATTGCAGTGAATGCACTCCGTCGCTATGGTGTCAACACTCAGTTCATTGCCCGTGGTGGCGATCGCGTAGGTCTTTACTATGCTGAGACTGGTGCATCTATGCGTCCTTCGAAGGTCATCTACGACCGTGCTCACTCGTCTATCGCTGAGGCCGATCCCAAAGACTTCGACTTCGATGCTATCATGGAGGGTGCAGCCTGGTTCCACTGGTCTGGTATCACTCCTGCTATCTCCGACAAGGCTGCCGAGCTTACCAAGCTTGCTTGTGAGGCAGCCAAGCGTCATGGTGTGACCGTATCTGTCGATCTGAACTTCCGTAAGAAGCTCTGGACCTCTGAGAAGGCCATCTCTATCATGCGTCCCCTGATGCAGTATGTTGATGTCTGCATCGGTAACGAGGAGGATGCTGAGCTCTGTCTCGGTTTCAAGCCCGATGCCGACGTAGAGGGTGGTAAGACTGATGCTGCCGGCTATGAGGGTATCTTCAAGCAGATGATGGCTGAGTTTGGCTTCAAGTATGTGGTTTCTACCCTGCGTGAGTCGTTCAGCGCTACCTTCAATGGTTGGAAGGCTCTTATTTATGATGGTAAAGAGTTCTATCAGTCAAAGCGTTACGAGATCAATCCTATCATCGACCGTGTAGGTGGTGGCGACTCTTTCTCTGGTGGTCTGATCCATGGTCTGCTCACAAAGCCGACACAGGGCGAGGCTCTCGAGTTTGCTGTGGCTGCTTCTGCTCTGAAGCACACCATCAATGGCGACTTCAACCTGGTAGGTGCTGATGAGGTAGAGTCTCTCGCAGGCGGTAATGCCAGTGGTCGCGTACAGCGCTAAACCTCAAATCTCAAACCTCAAATCTCAAAGATAAAATGGCAAAATTTGATAAGATAGCAGTATTGAAGAAGATCGGTGATACCGGCATGGTACCCGTGTTCTATCATAAGGATCTGGAGACATGTAAGAACGTGGTAAAAGCCTGTTATGAGGGTGGCGTTCGTGCCTTCGAGTTTACCAATCGTGGCGACTTCGCTCAGGAGATCTTCGGAGAACTGGTGAAGTGGGCCGACAAGGAGTGCCCTGAACTCGCACTGGGTATCGGCTCTATCGTCGATGCACCTACTGCAGCTATGTACATTCAGTTGGGTGCCTGCTTCGTGGTAGGTCCTCTGTTGAATCCCGACATTGCACCTGTCTGCAACCGTCGTCTCGTGCCTTATTGCCCAGGCTGTATGACCGTCTCAGAGATTGGTAAGGCTCAGGAGTTGGGTTGCGACCTCACGAAGGTGTTCCCTGGTGATGTGGTTGGTCCTAACATGGTGAAGGGTCTCAAGGCTCCGATGCCTTGGTCGAAGATCATGGTGACTGGCGGTGTCGCTCCTGAAGAAGAGAACCTCCAGAAGTGGTTCAAGGCCGGTGTCTTCTGTGTGGGTATGGGCTCTAAGCTCTTCCCCTCTGACAAGGTGAAGGCTGGCGACTGGCAGTATGTGACCGATAAGTGCCGCGAAGCACTGGGTTACGTGGCCAAGGCTCGCGCATAATATATGCATTCTATCCCTCTCGTCATGCGTGACGGGAGGGAATTTTTTTGCTGATGAAATATTGGCTAATCATATTATCAACCATACTCATTTCAGCCTGCTCGCGCCCTGATAGGCAGACCGTCGATAGGCTGAATGCTCAGTCTTATGCCTATCACTATCGTAACATCGACTCTACTCAGGCCTTTGCCCTAAGAGCTTATGCTCAGGCCAGCCATTATCCTGATGGTCAGGCAGAGGCACTCAATCATATGGCTTTTGCTAGCATCGTCAGGATGCAGTACGATCGGGCCGACAGCTTGCTCAACGAGGTGTCGGCCGTCACCGATAACCAGCTCCAGCTCTTGGTGGCCTATGTCCAGAAGATGCGTCTCTGTCAGCGACGTTCGCGTAACAGGGAGTTCCATGAGTATCGTGAACTGGCCGATCTGGCCATGATGCGTATCAAGGAAGATCAGTCGCTGCTCTCTGAGCGCGACAGACGGGTGTTGCTCTATGCAGAGACCGAATACGCCATTGTCAACTCCACCTATTATTATTATGTAGGTCTCGAGCGACAGTCTATTGACGCCCTGCAGGCGATTGATCCCAATGAGGTCATCCGCGATACGGCACAGTTCCTGAACTATCTCTATAACATCGGGGCGGGTGGCATCATCACTGAGGGAACCCAGCAGGAGATCAACCAACAGGAGTTCGACCATCTGATGCGCTGTTTCCTCTTGGCGCGACGGGCCGATTATCCCTATTTCGCTGCTAATGCCGTTGAGGCTCTTTCCGAACATCTCATGGTGCCCGAGTATCGCCATCAGCTGATTCGTGACAATATGCCGGCCATGAAGTTCCTTTCCGAGCCCAATGGACTGGCCAATGAGATGAATCCCGAAGGGGTGGGCGAGGATATGCTTGCTGGCTACCTCGCAGAGAATGCTCTCTATCTCTTCGAACGTTATGGCGATGTGTATCAGATTGCTGGTGCTTATCGTACGCTGGCTTCCTGCTTCCGACAGATAGGCGACTATGAGTCGGCACTTTACAATCTCGAACAGGCACTCTCTGACTCTACGATCAACCAGGCTCCCGACTTGGTGGCTTCTATCCGCGAACAACTCAGTGTGGCTTATGCGGCTATCGATGATAAGCCCCAGAGCGACTATAACCGCAACCTCTACCTCGACCTGCAGGAGACCACGCGACAGGATCGCCAACTCGAGGCGCGTGCCAGCCAGTACGAGAAGACATCTGTACAACTCAACATCATGCTGGGAGCCGTTGTGGGAGCCATCCTCCTTCTGCTCTTCTCTCTCTGGCTCTTCAATCACATGAACCGCAAGGCCAGCCACGAGGAGATTCCCGACGATATTTTCGAACAGCGGCGAGAGGAGTTGGCGGCCATGCGCCTCAGGGTGGAGAACAGCGAGCGGCGAAACCTCGAGCAACGGGCCAAGGTGTCGCTCGTCAATACGGTAACGCCTTTTATCGACCGCATTCTCCACGAGGTGAAGTCGCCCCATGGCGGCGATGTGGCTTATATCCGTGAACTGACCGATCAGATTATCGATTATAACGAGGTGCTTACTTACTGGATCCAGTTGCGTCAGGGTGAACTCAGCCTGCATATCGAGAGTTTCCCGCTACAGGATCTCTTCGACATCCTCGCCCGTGGGCGTACCTCGTTTGATATAAAGGAAATCCAGTTCGAGGTGTCGCCTACGCAGGCAATGGTCAAGGCCGATAAGGTGCTCACGCTCTTCATGCTGAACACGTTGGCCGATAATGCGCGAAAATATACCGAGCGGCCAGGTCGCGTCAGCGTGAGTGCTTCAGAGACTGACGACTATGTCGAAGTGGCCGTCGAGGATACGGGCAAGGGTATGACCGACGAGCAATTGGCCTCTCTCTTCGATGCCAAGCCCATCCATGATGAGGGCACACAGAAATTGAGCGCTGGCGCACGTGAACCTTCACATGGCTTCGGACTTCTCAACTGCAAGGGCATCATCGAGAAATACCGTAAGATCAGTCAGATATTCTCTGTCTGCACCATCGGTGCCACCAGCCAGTTAGGTCAGGGCTCGCGCCTTTTCTTCCGTCTCCCCAAAGGCGTTGTTCGCCTCCTGCTCCTTCTTTTCATGCTTCATGGCTCAATGGCCCATGCCCAAACCCCAAACCTCAAATCTCAAACCTCAAACCTCCAACCTCCAACCTCAAACCTCCAACCTCCAACCTCCAACCTCGCTCTCGCTTCCGCCTATGCCGATTCTGCCTACTTCTCGAATATCAACGGCACCTACGAGCGCACTCTGCTCTTTGCCGATTCCTGTCGGTATTACCTCAATAAGCACTATCGCCAGCAAGTGCCTCACGGGCGCTATGTCATGCTGCCCATCGGCAATCCTTCACTCATGGCTCCAGAGATCAAATGGTTCCACGACAGCCTGAAGACCAACTACCAGATCATCCTTGATATCCGTAACGAGAGTGCTGTGGCAGCCTTGGCTCTCCATGAGTGGCAACTCTATAGCTATAACAATAAGATCTACACCCAGCTCTTCAAGGAAATGTCGGCAGATAACACCCTGGGCGATTACTGCCGCACCATGCAACAGTCGCAGACCAATAAGACCATCGCGGTCATCATGCTGGTGCTCGTGCTTCTCTCGATGGTGCCAGCCTATTATCTGCTCTATTACCGCCATCGCCTCTACGACAGGTTCCTGCGCGAACAACAGCGGCAGACCGATCTCGAACTGCTCGACGATGAACTGCGTAAGACGGAACTCGAAGAGAGCAAACTCCATGTGGCCAATGCGGTGCTTGACAACTGTCTGTCCACCCTCAAGCACGAAACGATGTACTATCCCAGTCGCATCCGTCAGTTGCTCGATGCAGGCGATAGCGAGTCGCTCTCCGAGGTCACCGACTATTACCGCCAGCTCTACGGCCTGCTCAGTCTGCAGGCCATGCATCAGGCCGATCATACCCGACTGCATCTCAAGCCCCTCGACCACGATGTGCTGGGCGACGAGAATATGATACGTTACCTCTTCGAGATTCTGCGCAAACAGTCTGGTCAGAAGAAACTCGAGAAGACCTTCACCACCGATGGCCCCTACGTCGAGGTTCGTGTGCCTATGCCTGCCCTGAGGCTCTCTGAGGATGAGGCCGACAGTCTGTTCACGCCCACCAGAGATCATCTCCCATACCTGCTCTGTCGCCAGATAGTCAGAGATCATGGCGAGGCCACCAATCGTCGCGGTTGTGGCATCAGGGCTACAGAGATCGACCACGTTACCAATCTGATTATAACATTACCGAGTATATGGAAAATTTCAAAGTGATTATCGTCGAGGATGTGCCCCTCGAACTCAAAGGCACGTTAGGCATCATCCGTAGTGACATCCCCGAAGCCGAGGTCATCGGAACGGCAGAGAACGAGCTCGCCTATTGGAAACTCATCAAGCAGCAGAAGCCCGACCTCGTACTGCTCGACCTGGGATTGGGCGGTTCTACCACGGTGGGCGTCGAGATCTGCCGGCGCACCAAGCAGCAGTATCCCGAGGTGAAAGTGCTCATCTTTACAGGCGAGATCCTCAATGAGAAACTCTGGGTCGATGTGCTCGATGCCGGAGCCGACGGCATCATCCTCAAGACGGGCGAACTGCTCACACGCCGTGATGTATCAGCCGTGATGGATGGCAAGCAACTGGTGTTCAACGAGCCGATCCTCGAGAAGATCGTCGAGCGATTCAAGGCGGCCGTCAGCGGTCAGCTCGTCAAGCAGGAGGCTGTGGTTAACTACGAGATCGACGAGTACGACGAGCGCTTCCTCCGTCATCTGGCCTTAGGCTATACCAAGGAGCAGATCACGAATCTGCGAGGCATGCCCTTTGGCGTGAAGAGTCTCGAGAAGCGTCAGAACGAACTCATCCAGAAACTCTTCCCGGAGGGCAGCACAGGCATCAATGCCACCCGACTGGTTGTCCGTGCCCTCGAACTGCGCGTGCTGGATATCGATAACCTCGAGCCCGATGAAGATTAAGTTGCTGCAGCGTCTGGAGTCGGTCTGTCTTCTGCTGTGTCTGGCAGAAGTCTTGCTCGTCATTCTCTCATGGCTGCTCTCGGCCATGAGGCTCGACGAGGTCCACTCCCTGCTCTCCAGCGAGGGCATCCGCTGGTTTCTGGGCAACTTCTCCTCGATGCTGGCCTCGCCTTGGCTGGTATGGCTCCTGTTGGGCCTCTCAGCCTTAGGCTGTCTGCAGAAGAGTGGGGTAGCGGCCTTCCGCAGTAGCTATCGCGAGCGGATAGCCCTGCGTGTGGCCTGCTTCTTCCTCGTCAGTTACCTTGTCGTCTTGGCGATGCTCACCCTCATGCCCCATGCCATCCTCCTCTCGGCTAAGGGCGAACTCTTCCCTTCGGCCTTCAGTCGAAACCTGATTCCCCTGGGCGCTTTTGGCTGCGTGCTCTTCAGCGTCACCTATGGCCTGATGGCAGGCCGGCTCAGTTCTTCAGGTTCCGTTCTGAATGCCCTCTCGTATGGCATCACCAAAGGTGCACCCCTCATCATTCTCTACATTCTCCTGATGCAGTTCTACGAGTCGTTACGCTTCGTTTTCGGTTAGTGTCCAGCATTTCTTGATGCCAAGGATGACACTGTCATTTGTCATGTTTGTCATCCTCGCGAGGGCATTTTTGCTACCATTGGGGGTAAAATTTGCGCTCTAGTATAGTAGCAATTGTCAGACCTAATACCCTGTTTTTCGCCTGTTTCGACGGCTCGTGAAAGGCTGCGATTGGAGTCTGTTTTCGTTCATCCAAAGCTCCTTTTCACTCATCAGATGCCCCTTTTCCGCTATCTGGAGCCATTCTCCCGAACGGCTAGTTCTCGTCATTCCTCAAAACGCTATGAATGACAAACGTGACAAATGACAGCGTCATTATTCTTGCCACTCCTTCGCGACAAAGCCCTTGCTGCGCCACTTGCCTGAGCGCCAGCGGCGGAGGAGGATGACACCACGGATATTCTCGTCGAGGGCGAAGCCTACCCACATGCCAACAAGACCGTAGCCGAGGGGAATGCCGATGACGTAACTCACGCCAACTGCGACACTCCACTGGAAGATGATGCCCACGACAAAGGGATAGACAGTATCGCCCGTGGCACGAAGCGTGCTGCCTGCGAAGATGTTCGACGTGCGGCCTGCCTCGAGGAACACATCGACGAAGAGCACCCAGATACCCATCTGGATAATCGCCTCATTGTCGGTAAAGGCATGCAGGATGCTCGGACCAGCGATGGCCAGAAGAACGGAGCCGGTAAGCGTGATAATCAGAGCCCAGCGGAAGAAGTAGTTGCCCAGTACGAAGGCTGCCTGATGACGCTGCTGACCTACCAGATGGCCCACGAGGATATCGCCTCCCTGCGTGATACTGACGCAGAAGAGATAGACGAACATGATCATATTATAACAATAGGTACGCGCGGCCAGCGCCTCGTTGCTGATCTGATTGATGAAATAGGTGATGACCACCTGTGACAGACTGTAACTGATGTTCTCGCTCATGGCCGGGATGCCGATCTTAAGCAGATAGCGGAGTTCTTGCCAGGGCATCGGGCGGAAATAACTGAGCGGGAAACGGCGAATGTGTACTCGGAAGTGGATGATGGCCAGCAACAGCATGGATACGGCTCGACTCGCTGCAGTGGCGATGGCTGCACCCTCGACACCCAGTTGCGGACAACCCCAATGGCCAAAGATGAGGGCATAGTTGCCCAGAATGTTCAGCACGTTGACGATACCCGTCACTACCATCGGCCACACCACTTTGTCGGCACTGCGCAGAGAGGCAGAGAACGTCAGCGACAAAGCCTGAAAGAACGAGAGGGCTCCCGTCAGTCGGAGATAGATCACACCGTCTCCCATCAGCTCTGGGCGCAAGCCCATCAGGTGGAGCAGGTCTTCGGCAAAGAAGAAGAGTAGGGCGCTGACCGATAGTCCCAGCATCAGGTTCACCACCAGCGCCATTCCCACCACTTGCACCAGTCGCTTGCGCAGTCCTGCACCGATATACTGAGCACAGAGGATGGCTGCTCCCATCGAGAAGAACTGATAGACGAGGAAGACGAGCGACATCAACTGATTGTCGAGCCCTACGGCTGCCACGCTGTTATCGCTGTAGCGGCTCAGCATGACGGTATCGACAGCACCAAGGAGCATCACCAGCGCTATCTCGATAAACACTGGGATGGTAATGACTTTCAGTTGTTGTTTGAGCGTACTACCTGGCATTAACGGGTTTTGAAGTGATCGTTATACATCTTGATGCCGAAGATGATGACGCTGCAGAAGAAGGATATGAAGTTGGTGAATGCCATGTAGTAATTCGCACTGATAAAGCCTTGTATCATGAAACCTAAGCCTCCTAAGGCCAACATGATGAAGCCCGGCAGCGAGATGCCATCGGTGTTGCGGGTGCGGATGGTCTGAAAGGCTTGTGGCAGATATCCAAGAATCAGGCCGAGGCTTCCCATCCAGCCGCAGATGTCAAAAAGTAGATCCATATTTATCCTATATTATTATTTCCATCGTTGTCTTTTGTACCTTCATGCCCATGTTCCTGTAGAAACTCAGTGCAGGGTCGTTGCCTTCCCAGACATTCAGGGTGATGTTGTTGCAACCTATTGATTTGGCATAGTCGCGGACATACTCATACAAAGCGGTCCCGACGTGTTTGCCTCGAGCCTTTTCATCTACGCAGATGTCGTCAATATACAGCGTCTTGATGTTCTGGAGTAACTTATGGTTCTTGACCTCCGTAATCAAGCAGAAGGCATGACCAAGCACTTGACCGTCGTCATAGACGAAGACTGGTTTGCGCTCATCCTCGAGCAGGGCTTCAAGTTCTTGCTCGTTGTACTTTGTTGTGTTGGGTTTGAATAAATCAGGGCGTATGACGTGATGCACCATGTCAACTTGATGCAGCAACTCTATAATAGCCTGAACGTCTCTTTTAGTTGCCTTTCTTACCATAATAGTACAAATTCTCTTAAATCTGGCTGCAAAATTAGTTATTATTAATTTATTATCAGTATATTTGCACCAATTATTAATATTGTTTATCAAATGAGATTAGGCTTTGTTCAGTGAACATGAAATACGGTATCATCTTATTCACATTGTTCTTCGCCCTGAATGTTCGTGCTCAGGACGATGCCGACATAGCCTATTCGCTTAATCTGACAGAGGTAACGGTATTGGCTGATGGCATGACCTTCGAGGAGTATCTGCTGAAGCAGGTGCTGGCTAATGCCAAGCCGCTCAAGGAACGGGTTCAGACGCTGAGATACTCTGTAACGTGCCAGTTGGAGAAGGATATGGACCTGACGACGTTCCCGCATCGCCGTACCATCACCTTCGCAGCCCGTCTGGCAGGCTATGGCCCCATCGTATCAGCCCTCAGGGAGCATAAGCATTTCGGCATTACGATGGCTGAGGATGTGCTCTTCAACAAGGGAAAGATTACGACCTCGAATGTCAGGATGGTTGAGATGAAGCAACAGCTTACGCAGAAGCAGATTGACTCTTTTCTGAAGCACGATGGCATGATGAGCACTAACATCTATGACAAATTCTATAAGAAGGTGCGCGAGAAGGTGAAGGATCTGCAGAAAAAGCGTAAGCGGGGAGAAGACACGGGCTTGAGATACAGCGGCAGCTATACTGCTGGCAAGCGGACTTTCTACATCGTGGAGCTCGACAATATGAAAGTTCACATTGCCGAGGGCTGTTGGCAGATATCACGCATCAGCTATATAGAGGGTCAGAACAATATGTATTATGAATGTAAGGAGGTCAGGCCCGATGTGTTCCTGCTGTCACATGGCAACGCGAAACTGTTCCTGGATAAAGAGAGATGGCCCAAGGGCTATGTCTCTATGAAGATGCAGTATAGCTATCACTAGGGCTACAAGGTGTATTAATTAAGATAGGATCAAACGAAAAAGGGGCTTGGGAATGATTCCTAAGCCCCTTTATTATTTTATGGGAATTCTGCCGTTAGTTGGCAGCTTCGAATTCCTCGAGGAAACGTGTGTCGTTCTCAGAGAACATGCGGAGATCGCTGACGCGATACTTCAGATTGGTGATGCGCTCGACACCCATGCCGAAAGCATAACCGCTATACTCCTTAGAGTCGATACCGCAGAGCTCTAACACGTTGGGATCGACCATACCACAACCCAGAATCTCAACCCAACCAGTGTGCTTGCAGAAGCCGCAACCTTCGCCGCCACAGATGAAACAAGAGATGTCCATCTCGGCAGAGGGCTCCGTGAAGGGGAAATAGCTGGGGCGAAGACGGATTTTCGTGTCTGGGCCGAACATCTCACGAGCAAATGAAAGGAGCACTTGCTTGAGGTCTGTAAACGATACGTTTTTGTCGATATACAGACCTTCTACCTGATGGAAGAAACAGTGGGCACGTGCCGTGATGGCCTCATTACGATAGACGCGGCCTGGACAGATAACACGAATAGGGCCTGTGAGTTTGCCGTCTTCGGTGTGCATATGCTCCATCACACGAGCCTGAACGCTCGATGTGTGAGAACGCAGCAGGATATTCTTTGTGACATCATTGGGATGCTGGCTGACAAAGAATGTATCCTGCATATCACGAGCGGGATGGTCGGCGGCGAAATTCATCTTCGTGAAGATATGGTTGTCGTCTTCCACCTCAGGACCATCAGCCAGGACAAAGCCCATACGTGAGAATATGTCGATAATCTCATTGGTGACGATGGTCAGTGGGTGGCGCGTTCCAAGCTGGATGGGGTAGGGTGTGCGCGTCAGGTCAAGGGTCTCTTCACCTGCTTCCTGCGTCTCACATTCCTCACGTAGCTGATTGATACGCTCTGTGGCCAAAGTCTTCAGTTCGTTAATCTTCATGCCAACAGTCTTCTTCTGGTCGGCTGCCACATTGCGGAAGTCGTTCATCAGTGCTGTAATCTCACCTTTCTTACTGAGATATTTCAAGCGGAGCTGCTCTACTTCCTCGGCGTTTTTCGCACTTAATTCTTGTACTTCTTTAAGAAGTTCGTCAATCTTATCAAGTATCATAAAGCGTTAAAATTGCAATTTTGCGTGCAAAGGTACAAAAAAAATGAGAATTAAGAATGAAGAATGAAGAATTATTTGTAACTTTGCCGAAATTTTGAGAGGACATAGGTTTATTGATTTACTACAAGAAGTAGATGAAAAGGTGTTTTTTCGTTTTGAACGTAGTATTGTTGCTGCTTTTTTCCTGTACGGGAAAAAAGGCTGGACAAACGGTTGAGGTGCCCACAGACTCGGTCATCGACTCTACAGATTTGGCTGTGACTGATACGATGGAACTATTGATCACAGAGACACCTATGCCGCGCGCAGCAGATGCTATGTTCGACGATTTTATCTTTAATTTTTCTGCCAATAAGAAGTTGCAGCGGGAACGCATCGTTTTTCCCCTTCGTACGATTGAAGGCGGAGAGACTCGGTTGACTGAGAAGAACCAGTGGAAGATGGAGCATTTCTTCATGCGTCAAGGGTATTATACGTTGCTGTTTAATGGCGATAAGCAGATGTCGCTGATGAAGGATACTGCGGTCAACGAGGCTGTGGTCGAGAAGATTCAGTTGAGGAAAAATCGTGTGATGAACTATCATTTCCTTCGTATTAAGGGGGCGTGGATGATGACGGAGGTGAACGTAACGCCACTGGAGGAAAATGCCAATGCCTCGTTTCTCAAATTTTACCAGCGCTTCGTGACAGACAGCGTGTTTCAAGAGCATAGCATCAATGAGACGGTGCAGTTCGTAGGTCCTGATCCTGATGATGATTTCAGTATGATGGAGGGTGTGATTACACCAGATACGTGGGAAGCCTTTGCCCCAACGTTACCATCAAAACTGTTGTATAATATCGTATATGGTAAGCCTAAACCAGCCGGTGACGAGCAGATTTTCCTGATGCGTGGTGTGTCGAACGGACTTGAATTGGAACTCCGTTTTAAGAAGGTGGACGGCAGATGGCTCTTGATGAAAATGACGACATGAGAATCGAGAATAATTATAGTCTGAAAGCTCATAACACATTTGGCATCGATGCCAAATGCAGACAGTTTATAGAATATGCGACAGAAGCTGAAGCCCAGGAAGTGGCCAAACTGCTCCGGGAAGAGAGGAAACCATTTATTATAATAGGTGGGGGCAGTAACCTTTTGCTGACGAAGGACTACGAGGGTATCGTAGTGCATGCAACAGTGAAAGGTGTGGAACGTCATGGGCAGAGGCTGACATGCGGCGCTGGTGAAGAATGGGATTCCATTGTAGCAAGAAGTCTTGAGATGGGGCTCTATGGTGCAGAGAATCTTTCACTGATTCCTGGTGACGTGGGTGCAAGTGCTGTGCAGAATATAGGCGCTTACGGTGCAGAGGCTAAGGACCTGATTCGTCGTGTTCATGCTGTGGAAATAGCCTCTGGCAAAGTCTGCGAAATAGACCATACGGCATGTGAGTATGGCTATCGTCAGAGCCGTTTCAAGCACGACTGGAAAAATCAGTATTTAATTGTGAGTGTGGAGTATGAGTTCTCTGAGACCTTTGAACCTCGCCTTGACTATGGTAATATCAGGGCTGAACTGGAACACAGGGGTATTTCAGAGCCCACGCCTCAGCAGTTGAGACAGACGATTATCGATATTCGCCTTGCAAAGTTACCCGATCCGAAAGTCATGGGTAATGCAGGCAGTTTCTTTATGAACCCTATTGTGAGCAGGGCGAAATACGAGTCATTGGCTGCACAATACGATAAGTTGCCTTATTACGAACTGGATGCAGACCACGTAAAGATTCCGGCTGGTTGGATGATTGATCAGTGTGGATGGAAAGGCAAATCGCTGGGACGTGCTGGCGTTCATGACAAGCAGGCACTGGTGCTCGTGAATCTCGGTGGGGCGACCGGTGAAGAGATTGTAACACTTTGCGAGACGATTCAAAAAGATGTGAAGGCTCAATTCGACATAGATATTTATCCGGAGGTCAACATTATATGAAGCTGATATTTTTGGGAACGGGAACGTCTTGTGGGGTACCAGTCATTGGATGCCAATGTGAGGTGTGCCAGAGTACTCATTCCAAGGACAGGAGAACGCGTTGTTCTGTATTGTTGGAGACGGAGAACACTCGTCTGCTGATTGACTGTGGACCAGACTTCCGTGAACAGATCTTGCCTCAGCCATTTCGTAAGATAGACGGTATCCTGATAACCCATAGCCATTACGACCACATGGGGGGAATGGATGATATCCGTCCGTATTGTCAGTTTGGAGCGATCAACGTGTATGCTGACCCGATAGCCAGGAAAGCAATGCTGGAGATGTTGCCTTATTGTTTTGCAGAGAACCGTTATCCTGGTGTACCTGCCATCGGATTGCACGAAATCCATAAACACGAACCGTTCCGCATTGGTGATTTCGAGATTATGCCTATTGAGGTGATGCATGGTAAACTCCCTATCTTGGGCTATCGCATCGGTAAACTGACATATATCACAGATATGAAAACCATTGATGAAGGTGAGCTGAAGTATTTGGAGGGAACGGAGTTGCTGGTGGTCAACGCCCTACGATTCGACAAGCCTCACCACTCTCACCAACTTGTTGACGACGCCATCGCATTTTCGAGAAGGGTAGGGGCAAAGCAGACTCTCTTGATTCACGTCTGCCACGATATCGGTTTGCACGATAAAGTTAATGAGATGCTTCCTGAAGGTATTCAACTGGCATACGACGGTCAGGAAGTGTTACTCTGAGAATTATTTCTTCTTTTTCTTCTTTCCAAAAAGGAAACCGTAACTCTTCATAAGTTTACGGATGAGCATAAATGTATCAAAGGCTACGATGCCGTTGCTAATCAGTCCTGCTATATAGTCAGACTTAGTGTTGTTCTCGCGTTTCAGAAACACTTGATCCCAGAGAGTGGAAAACTGTGTGTTGTCCTTTTGTAGTTCGTTGAGCAGTTCGTCCTTTCGCTGACGTATCTCTTCGAGCGAACGGTATTCTCTGACGGGTTTCTTGACGGGTAACATAACTGGGAGATCTAAATGTTATTTGCTGAGTAGAAGCTCTGCAAGAAAATGTACAAGCGGCTTCTCAATCCAAGGTTTGCGGAAATAGATGATTGCCAAGAACAGAAGCAGATGGGTGATACCCACTATCATGAATGCCAGTGCCGGGCCAGTATAGTTGGCGAGCCAATAGGCTAAGGCAAAGGAAAAGAATATGATAACGGCAATGATGATGAAGCAAAAGAAGATTGCCAAGGCGGCAGCCGTTAATAGGCGTACCACCTTGTCAATCACATCGAGTTTGACGAATTCAGCCTGTAGCCCGAGGTAATGTTTTAATACCTCAATCAGTTGGGCAAAGGTCTCAACGTTCTTGTCGCTTGAAAGCATCACACAGTGTCTTCTTCAGGTTTATTCCTCTTCTGAAGCGTCCTGGATGTCATCAACCAAGTCAACAACCTCCTTGCGGCTAAGCTTGATGTTGTGCTTCTTCAGAAAGTCCTCTACTGCATCTGTAATCTTTACGCGGGTGTCTTGTCCCTTTTCGGGAGCGATAAGAATGCCTAAGGCAGCGCCAGCGATAGCACCACCAAGGAATGCGCCAATGTAACCTAAACTTTTCATAATCTCAATTGTTTTAATTTCGTTTGTAATGAATTGTTTTGCAAATATACGAATTTTTTCCTTTCTTGTGCAAAAAAGAGCAGAAAATTTGTGAAAAAAGTTAGTATTTTCCCGATTTAACAAACTTTATGTGCCATTTTCGCTGAGTTTTGCGTGATATTTTGTAATTTCGCACCAAATTTGTAGAATAACATCTTTTAAAATACAAACAACAAAATGAAAAAGTACACCCTTTTATGCGTTGGTTTATGCGCAGCAATGGCTTTCACAAGCTGTAAGTCAAATGAGAGTGCCTATAAGAAGGCATATGAGAAGGCAAAGCAGTATGACACCGCAACAGCACAGCAGACAACTGCTTCTGATGCTGTCGTAGCTCCCGTAGAGGCAAGACCTGCTACAGACGCACGCGTGGTTGATAATCTCGACAATGTGTCTGTTCGTCAGGAGAGCGTGCTCCTCATAAGTGGTTCTGGTCTGAAGGCATTCAGCGTGGTGGTTGGTTCTTTTGGCTTGATCTCTAATGCAGAGGGACTTCAGCAGCGTCTGAAGTCAGCAGGCTATGATGCTCAGATTGTAAAGAATGAGGACAAGAATATGTACCGTGTAGTAGCCAGTACTTTTGCAGGTAAAGCTGATGCTGTATATAGCCGTGATCAGCTCCGTGCTACCTATCCTGATGCATGGTTGCTTTATAACGCTCGCTAATTTCACAATTTGGCGAGGATCTTATCTATAGATTACGGTAAAAAGCGTACCGGTTTAGCAGTCACCGACCCATTACAGATTATTGCTGGAGGGTTGGCGACTGTTTCTACATCGGAGCTTTTCGACTGGCTTAAGGCCTATTTGACCAAAGAGCCGGTGGAGCGCATCATCATCGGTGAGCCGCGTCAGCCTAATGGTCAGCCAAGTGAGAACCTGCAGCGAGTGCAGCAGTTCGTCAATCGCTGGCGAAAAGCGATGCCTGATGTGCCTATTGAGTATTTCGATGAGCGTTTCACTTCGGTATTGGCTCATCAAGCGATGATCGATGGCGGACTGAAGAAGAAGGCGCGCCAGGATAAAGGTCTTGTTGATGAGATCTCTGCCACCATCATTTTGGAAGATTATTTAAGAAGCAGAAAATGATATTACCTATTTATATATATGGGCAGCCCGTTCTCCGGAAGGTGGCTGAAGACATCACGCCAGACTATCCTCAGTTAAAGGAACTGATAGAGGATATGTGGGAGACTTTGGCTGATTCAGAGGGCATCGGTTTGGCTGCGCCTCAGATAGGGAAGTCAATCCGTTTGTCGGTAATTGATCTCGATGTGCTGTCGGATGATTTGCCTGAATATAAAGGTTTCAAGAAGGTGTTCATCAATCCCCATATTGTGGAATATGATGAAGAGCATACTGATAGTTCGGAAGAGGGGTGCCTATCGTTGCCCGCCATCCATGAGAAAGTCGTGCGCCCCACACGTATCCATGTGGAGTGGGATGATGAGCAGTTCCAACATCATGACGAATGGATTGAAGGCTATCTCGCTCGTGTCATGCAACATGAGTTTGATCATCTGGATGGTAAGATGTTTATCGACCATATCTCACCTCTTAGAAAGCAGCTCATCAAAAGCAAACTCCGTGCACTGACGATGGGTTGTTATCGTTGTGGTTATAAGACGAAACCTGTCAGAAGATAAAAATGCGTCGCATTTTTTATCTTCTGCTGTTCATACCGTTAGTCAGTTTTGCACAGTTCAATACTGACCGTTTGGTGATGATAGGGCGCTCTGCGCTCTACTATGAGGATTATGTCCTCTCTATCCAGTATTTTAATCAGGCCATCAGTCAGAAGCCTTGGCTCTATGAGCCATGGTTCTTTCGAGGAGTGGCAAAATTTTATCTCGAAGACTATCGAGGAGCAGAGAGTGACTGTTCCGAGGCCATAGAGCGTAATCCCTATGTGGTGAGTGCCTATGAGTTGCGAGGACTCTGTCGTATCAATCAGAAGAAATATTCTGAGGCGGTAAGCGACTATGACCGTGCCCTGCGCTATGACCCTGAGAATCAGGGGCTGTGGCACAACCGCGTGCTCTGCTTGATACAAGAGAAGAACTATGATCGTGCATTGGCAGAGATTGATACGATGATCGTGCACTGGTCGAGATATGCACGTGCCTATTCGATGCAAGCTGAGGTCTATCTGATGCAAAAAGACACTACGAAAGCTGTGCAGTCGCTTGACAAAAGTTTGGAACTTGACCCCTATGACGGTGGTATTTGGGCAGAGCGTGCCGTCATCAGTCTCGCCCGTCAGCAGTGGAAAGAAGGTGAGGAGTATCTTTCAAAGAGCATTCATCTGCTGCCGAAGCATCCTGGCAACTATATCAACCGTGCGCTGGCACGCTATAATCAGAGTAATCTTAGAGGTGCAATGGCCGACTATGATACAGCCCTTGACCTCGATCCCAATAATTTCCTTGGTCATTATAATCGTGGTCTGTTGCGTGCACAGGTTGGCGATGATAATAGAGGTATTGAGGATTTCGATTTCGTGTTGAAGTTGGAACCCAATAACCTGATGGCACTTTTCAACCGTGCTTTGCTATTAGAGCAGACAGGTAACTTACGTGCAGCCATCCGCGATTATTCAAAGGTGATAGAGGAATATCCGAATTTTTGGTTCGGACTGCAGCATCGTGCCTCCTGTTATCGTCGTCTTGGTAATACGAAGCAGGCAGAGCTCGACGAGTTCCGTATTCTGAAGGCTCAGATGGACAAGCGATATGGCCATCAGCCCCGACTCTCGAAAAAGCAGATGCGTAAGCGCAGTGACGAGGACCTGGAGAAATACAACCAGATTGTAGTGGCTGATGAGCAGGAGGTGGAACATGAGTACAAAAGCGACTATAGGGGCAGGGTGCAGAACCGTAAGGCTGAACTTACGCTCCAGCCGATGTTTGGTCTGACGTTCAGTCGTCCTAAGAATGACGTGAAACATGACAATCCTTATGAGGAAACGGTAGAGAACTTCAATCAGAAATCTCATGCCAGAACTATTTATGTATCTTGTGATCAGACGAAGTTAGATGAGAATCGGATGAAACAGACTTTCACTTATATAGACTCCCTGAGTACCGCTATCGATGCCTCGAAGAATACATCCGATGTCAAGCCGCTATTGTTCTTGAGAGCTATTGCTTATTGTTCGATTCAGAATTTTGACAATGCGATAGACGATCTGGGTATCTACCTTCAGATTGATAGCACGTCATCACTGGCTTATTGGCAAAGGGCTGTTTGTCAGGCCAAAATCAATGAGTTCAATGCTGCACAAGGCACGAACATAGAACTCCAGTCTGCCAATGTTCTTGGTGATTTGTCTGATGCCATCCAACTGTCTCCTAAGAATGCCTACCTCTATTATAATAGGGGTAATCTCTATGCCTTACGTCAGGACTATCAGCGTGCTATTGACGACTATAACCGCGCCATTGCCCTTGAGCAGGATATTGCTGAAATCTATTATAACAGAGGACTGGCCCGTATCCACAGCAAACATGTGGCTGAGGGCATCGCAGATCTTAGTAAAGCGGGTGAACTGGGAATCTATCAGGCTTATAGTGTGATTAAGAAATACCAAAAATAATGAACTATTCCAGACTTTTTCTTCTGACGGCCATCACCGTCAATAGTTGGCAAGTACTAGCTGACGACCAGTTGAAAGGTACCGTTATTGGTACTGCAGAGGCTGTTGATTACAGCACAAACAGTAAATCTACGACTGTCAATACATGCGAGAATGCTTTTGATGGTGATTTTGAGACCTTTTTCGCCTCTTATGATAGAAGTTACACATGGGCAGGACTTGACTTAGGCAGTCCTCATGTGATTACTCGCGTCGGTTGGGCACCTCGTAATGACAGCAATGGCCCTGCCAGGGTGGTGCTAGGGGTGTTCGAGGGTGCAAACAGCCCTGATTTCATGGATGCCCTGCCACTTTATCTGATTGACGAGAAGGGTACCATTGGAAAGATGTCGTATGCAGATGTAAGTTGTTCACGCGGCTTCCGCTATGTGCGTTATGTCGGTCCTTCAGATAGCAGATGTAATCTTGCAGAATTAGCATTCTATGGACATGCTGGTGAAGGTGATGACTCTCATCTTTATCAGATTACGAACCTGCCAACCGTCTCCATCCATACACTGAACGGTGAAATACCTTATGACAAGGAACATCAGATTGTATCGCAGTTGACCATTATCTCTGATAACGGCACAAAGCTGTTGTCGGAACCCGGTACGACGAAAGAGCGCGGTAATGCCTCACGGGATTTCCCCAAGAAGCCTTGGCGTATAAAATTCGATAAGAAGCAGAATGTACTCGATGCTCCTGCAAAAGCCAAGAAGTGGACACTTATCAATAATTATGGCGACAAAACCTTGATGCGCAACCTGCTCGCTTTCCAGTTGAGTAAGCGTCTCGGCATGCCATATACACCATATGGCGCATCTGTCGATGTACTGATGAATGGCGAATATAAGGGGTGTTATCAACTATGCGATCAGGTGGAGATCAACAAGGGTCGTATTGAAATAACAGAGATGTCGAAAGAAGATAACGATGGTGAAGCTCTGACAGGTGGCTATCTTGTAGAGGTTGATGCCTATGCCAATAAGGAAATCTCGTGGTTCAATTCGTCTGGTGGCAACCCCGTGACTATCAAATCGCCCGACGAGGAAGATATCACTACACAACAGCGCAATTATATCGAAAGTTATTTCAATCAGATGGAGCGCGACCTCGATCACTATCTTGACAAGAACACCTTTTTGCGTCATTTCTTAGTGGGCGAATTGTCGGGCAATACTGATACGTATTGGAGTACGTTTATGTATAAGGAACGCGGCGATGATATGATGTACACAGGACCGGTATGGGACTTTGATCTGGCTTTCGACAATGACCAGCGTACTTTTCGTGTCAACGATATAAACGATTTTATCTATCGCACCAAAGGTAGTTGTGCAGGTAAGATGAGAAATTTAGTAGATGCCTTTGTACTTCGTAACAGTGATTCTCAGACGATGTTGCTCGATATTTGGGACAAAGCACGTCAGAAGGATCTCACAGAGGAGAGCCTTGTGGCTTATATCGACCAGATGGAGGCTGAACTCGATAAGTCGCAGCGACTGAATTTCATGCGGTGGCCCATTCTCAATCAGCGGGTTCACCAGAATCCGAAGACCTGGGGTAGCTATCAGGCGGAAGTGGAGAACGTCCGACGATTTATGAAAGAACGTCTGAAGTGGATGGACGAACGACTTGGATATCATTATGTACCCAGCGGTATTCAGGAGACTATCTTGGATATGTCTCTGCCTTATGAGGTGTATACGGTTGAAGGTGTCTCTTGCGGACAGCGTCTCGATGCACTACGTCCAGGTATCTATATTGTGCGTCAGGGACAGACCACGCGTAAGATTGTAAAAAGATAAAAGCTTAAAAAGGTAGGAAATTATTTGGTGTTTCGCTCAATTTGCACTAACTTTGCACCCGTTTAAACTCAAACATATATTGTAGATATGATTAACATTACTTTTCCAGACGGATCTGTTCGCTCGTATGAGCAGGGCGTGACTGGTTTTCAGATTGCAGAGAGCATCTCTCCGGCTCTTGCGCGCAGCGTTGTAAGCTGTGGAGTAAACGGTGAGACCGTAGAGCTTAACCGTCCTATCAATGAGGATGCCAAGATAGAGCTCTATAAGTTTGAAGACGAGCAGGGTAAGCATACCTTCTGGCACACTTCTGCCCACTTGTTGGCAGAGGCTTTGCAGGAGTTGTATCCTGGCATTCAGTTCGGTTTCGGACCTGCTGTCGAGAACGGCTTTTTCTATGATGTGCTGTTACCCAATGGCGAAAGCATCAAGGAGAGCGATTTTCCAACGATAGAAGCAAAGATGAAGGAACTGGCTTCAAAGAAAGAGGCTGTGGTTCGTCGTGAGGTGCCAAAGGCTGAGGCTCTGAAAGAGTTTGCCGCAGATGGCCAGACTTACAAGTGTGAACACATTGAGCAGGATCTCGAAGACGGTTCAATCACTACTTATACACAAGGTAATTTCACCGACCTCTGCCGTGGTCCACACCTCGTGGATACGGGTGAGATCAAAGCCATTAAGCTGACTTCTGTCGCTGGTGCTTTCTGGCGTGGCGATGCTACCCGTGAACAGATGCAGCGCCTTTATGGTATTTCTTTCCCCAAGAAGAAGATGCTCGACGAGTATCTTGTGATGTTGGAGGAAGCAAAGAAACGCGACCATCGTAAGATTGGTAAAGAGATGGAACTGTTCATGTTCTCTGAAAAGGTGGGTAAGGGACTACCTATCTGGTTACCGAAGGGAACGGATCTCCGTCTGCGTCTGCAGGAGCACTTGCGTAAGGTGCAGAAGCGTTACGGCTATCAGGAAGTTATCACACCACATATCGGTGGAAAGAGCCTCTATGTGACATCTGGCCACTATGCCCACTATGGACAGGACTCTTTCCGACCTATCACGACACCAGAGGAGGGCGAGGAATATATGTTGAAACCCATGAACTGTCCTCACCACTGTGAGATCTTTGCATGGAAACCCCGTTCGTATAAGGACCTGCCTTTGCGTATCGCAGAGTTTGGTACTGTTTATCGCTATGAACAGAGCGGTGAACTCCATGGACTGACCCGTGTACGTTCGTTCACCCAGGATGATGCCCACCTCTTTTGCCGTCCTGATCAGGTAAAGCAGGAGTTCCTCAACGTGATGGACATTATCGGTGTGGTGCTGACAGCTTTCGGGTTTAATTTTGAAGCACAGATTTCACTGCGCGATCCCAATAATCATGAGAAGTACGTTGGTACTGACGAAGACTGGGCACTGGCAGAGAAGGCTATTGTTGAGGCTTGCGAGGAGAAAGGTCTGCATGCTAAGGTTGAGTATGGCGAGGCAGCCTTCTATGGTCCAAAGCTCGACTTTATGATAAAGGATGCTATCGGACGTCGCTGGCAGTTGGGTACGATTCAGGTCGATTACAATCTGCCTAAGCGTTTCCAGTTGGAATATACCGACGAGGACAACACGAAGAAGACACCTGTGATGATTCACCGTGCACCCTTCGGTTCTCTCGAGCGTTTCACCGCTGTGCTTATCGAGCACACCAGCGGTCATTTCCCACTATGGCTTACTCCTGACCAAGTGGCTATCTTGCCATTGTCTGAGAAGTATAACGACTATGCTCAGGAAGTCTGTAAGAAGTTCTGTGAGGCAGGTGTACGTGCTACCATTGATCTCCGTAATGAGAAACTGGGCCGTAAGATTCGTGACAACGAACTGAAGCGCATTCCTTATATGGTGATTGTCGGCGAGAAAGAGCAGCAGGACGGTACCGTTGCTGTGCGTCCACAGGGCGGTGGTGAACAGAGTGTGAAGACCATACAGGAATTCATAGATGAGGTCAATGCACGTGTTGCCGAAATGACGAAAGACTTTTGATAAAGAATGAAAGAATGAAGAGATGACATGCAATTCAGTGTGCTATATGTTAAATAAATATAAAATATATGGCTATCAGTTGCTTTCATTTCTTCATTTCTTCATTTCTTCATTTATTTATAGTAATTTTGCACCCGATTTCTTAAAAAGTAGTTGATGAAGAATGACAAAATGAAGCAACAGTACCGAATTAACGAACAGATTCGAGTACGTGAAGTACGCATCGTAGGCGATGAAGGCTCGTCTGTAGTCTCAACCCGTGATGCATTGAATATGGCCCGCGAACAGGGTGTTGATCTCGTAGAGATTTCGCCCAACGCCAACCCGCCTGTTTGTCGTCTTATCGACTATTCCAAGTTCCTTTACCAGCAGAAGAAACGCCAGAAGGAAATGAAGGCAAAGCAGGTGAAGGTCGAGGTGAAGGAAATACGGTTCGGACCTCAGACGGATGAGCACGACTACCAGTTCAAGCTCAAGCACGCTAAGGAGTTCCTTGAGGAAGGCAATAAAGTACGTGCCTATGTGTTCTTTCGTGGACGTTCCATCTTGTTCAAAGAGCAGGGCGAGGTGTTGCTCCTTCGTTTCGCCAACGATTTGGAGGAAGTGGGTAAGGTAGAGTCGATGCCTTCGCTCGAAGGAAAGAAGATGTTTATCTATCTGGCGCCAAAGAAGGCTGGTTCTGCCAAGAAGAGTCAGCAGGCTCGTGATCGTGAGGCTGCAGAGGCAGAAGCCAAGGAGGCGCAGAAATCTCAGAAGGTTCAGCAGACTGAAATGGAGAAGGAAAGACCTGCAAACGGAGGACTTTTTGCAAATGCTAAGATTTCTGCTGATGCCTTGAAGAAGTTAACAGAAGAAGAGTAGAAAAAAGAAGGCGGCGCGCCCGGTATATGCGTTGTCGCCGGATATTAATAACAATTTAAAATTTATAAACAATGCCAAAAGTAAAGACAAACTCCGGTGCCAAGAAGAGATTCTCATTCACCGGTACAGGTAAGGTAAAGAGACGTCACGCTTACCACAGCCACATTCTGACGAAAAAGACCAAGAAGCAGAA
>JAEEGI010004494.1_pt1 | contig 32620 bp, 30 predicted proteins | sample 8958751 | NCBI WGS metagenome assembly JAEEGI01 (sample SAMN16246545, study PRJNA631951) | gut metagenome | biome: gut microbiome; feature: rumen; material: KS-attached | host: Bos | place: Iran: Karaj | collected 2018-10
AGGTCACAGTCCGGGTCAGCGATTATCGTGTGCTTGCAGCCGGCGGCGATGCTGATGACGTCGCCCGGCCTTACCTTCTGTTCCATGCCGTCGATGACAGCCGTGCCCGTGCCTGAAGCGATGGTCCATACTTCATCTCTTCTGTCATGGCTCTGGTATGTCATCCTGCTTCCCGCGTGAACGAGGGCTCTTACCGTCATCGCGCCCGGCTGGACGTCAATGACCGTATATGTTCCCCAGGACTTGTCGGCATAGCGAACGCCCGTGCTGATCTTGTCGACGTAAGGCTTCATGTAGCCCGACTGCTCCTTGTCGGATACGAGGATGCCGTCGCAGGATGCAGCGACCACCATGTTCTTAGCGCCCATGACGAGCACCGGGATATCAAGCTCGTTGATAACGTTGGTGTTCTCGCAAGTATCGTCTAATGTGGCGTTGCCCATGGCCTTGTCCGCCATAGCTTCGCTCATCATGTTCCAGGTGCCGACGTCCTTCCACTGTCCCGCATATCTTACGACGCTGATGGACTTCTCCTTCTCGACTACTGCGTAGTCAAAGGAGATCTTCGTGCATGTATCGTACTTGTCGTAGAGGTCACGGTAATCAGTGAAGTCGATGAGCTCGTGTGCGATCTTCATGAGATAGCCGAGCTTGAAAGCGAACACGCCCGCGTTCCACATCGCGCCCTGTGCGAGGTATTTCTTCGCGGTCTCCGTATCGGGCTTCTCCTTGAACTCCTTGACGGGAGCAACGGCGCCCTCCGATTCGGGGATGATGTATCCGTACTTGTCGGAAGGATATGTGGGCTCGACGCCCATGAGAGTGATGTTCGCCTTGCCTGCGAGGACTTCCTTCTCGAGGCTCGCGACGCACTCATAGTAATCGTCTTCGACGTAGGGGTCTACCGGGCATACAACGACGCACTCATCGCCATTTACTCCGAGCTCGTCGTGAAGATAAGCCGATGCCAGTGCGATGGCAGGGAAAGTGTCTCTTCTGCAGGGCTCGACGCAGATGGATACCTTATCGCCGAGCTGTGATGAGATGGCGGGCACCTGTGACTTGGAAGTGGCGATCGTGAGGCGTGCGCCCTTGTCCACGTTCGTTACCTGACGGTACACTCTCTGCACCATCGACTCGTAGTTGCCATCGCCGTCCTTGAACAGCTTGATGAACTGCTTGGATCTTATCTCGTTTGACAGCGGCCAGAGTCTCTTGCCGGAACCGCCGGACAGAAGGATTATGTTCATTCTTGTGCCTCCGTTATCTCATGTATTCAGCAAGGTCTTGGGATATCTTCTCTTCGATCGAGCGTGCTTCCTGCTCGTCTCCTGCCACCACTGAGATGTAGGTCTTGAGCTTGGGCTCCGTGCCCGAAGGTCTTACTACGACCGAGCCGCCCTCGATGAAGAACTTCAGCACGTCTGATGCGGGAAGCCCGTCGATGCCCTTCGAGTAGTCCTTGAGAGATTCGGTCTTCCTGTCTCCGAATGTGTCCTTGCCTTCGCGGAACTTCTTCATGATGTCCTGCATCTTGGCAAATCCCGCGGAGCCCTCGAACTCATATGAGTGCAGGGTGTTCAGGCAGTAGCCGAACTTATTGTAGAGCTCGTCCAGCTTATCAAGTATGCTGATGCCTCTCGTCTTATAGAATGCGAACATCTCGCAGATCATGAAGGCAGCGTCTACCGCATCCTTGTCTCTTACATAAGAGCCCGTGAGATATCCGTAAGACTCTTCGAATCCGCAGATATATGAATCCTCTCTGCCCTTCGCCTCGAGCATTCCGATCTGCTCGCCGATGAACTTGAAGCCCGTGAGGACGTTGATGGTCTTAACGCCGTAGCTTGCAGCGATCTTCTCTGCAAGATCCATCGTGACGATCGTCTTGACGAATACGGGATCATTCGGCATCTTGCCGTGCTTTGTTCTCTGGCTGCAGATGAAATCGAGAAGGAGTATTCCCACTTCATTGCCCGTTACGAGCTTGTACTCGCCATTCTTGTCTCTTACCGCGATGCCGCACCTGTCGCTGTCGGGGTCAGTCGCAAGGAGGAGGTCAGCGCCCGTCTTTGCCGCATACTCCATGCCGAGCTGCATTGCCTCTTTGATCTCCGGGTTCGGATAAGGGCATGTCGGGAAGTTGCCGTCCGGCTGCTCCTGCTCCGTTACCACCGTTATGTTCGTAAAGCCCGTCTCCTTCAGCGTTCTTGTTACAGGCTTGAGGCCTGCACCGTTGAGGGGCGTATATACGATGGCGACGTTCCTGTCGATCTCGTCTCCGAAGAGGACTGACTGCTTCTTAACTTCTTCAACGAAGCCCGTGTAAACGTCCTCACCGATGTACGTGATCCTGCCTTCTGCGACGAAGCTGTCAAAGTCACCGGTCTTAACGCCTTCAAAGATGTCCACTGCCTCGATCCTGGCCAGGATCTCAGCCGCAGCTTCCGTCGTGATCTGGCAGCCGTCTGCGCCGTAGACCTTGTAGCCGTTGTATTTCGAGGGATTATGAGATGCTGTTACCATGATGCCCGCATCGCATCCGAGCGCGCGCACAGCGTAGGACAGGCAGGGTGTCGGCATGAGCTCCGTATAGATGTGGACCCTGATGCCGTTTGCGGCGAATACCGCGGATGCCGTCCTGCTGAACAGGTCGGACTTGATCCTGCTGTCGTATGAGACTGCGATGGAGTGATCTCCCGGCTTGGAGTTGACATAGTCAGCGAGGCCCTGTGATGCCTTCGCGACCGTGTATACGTTCATGCGGTTCGTGCCGGCGCCGATGACGCCCCTGAGTCCGCCCGTGCCGAAAGCGAGGTCACGATAGAAAGAGTCTTCTATCTGAGCCTCGTCCATTGCTTTAAGTTCTTGTGTGAGATCTTCGTCTGCCGTAGCGTTCTTAAGCCACAGCTCGTATGTTGCGTTTAAATCCTGAGCCACTTTATCTAACCTCTCCGAATTTTAATCCCATATATTTTATATTAAATAATATAGGAGTTCAACGAGGGGTTGGTTCAGGCCGCCCTTTCCCTGCGCGCGAGCCTTCTCGTGCGGAGATTCTTCAGAGCGATCTTCGCCATCGTGATGATGTACAGATATTCAGCGGGTGTCATAACTTGATCTTGTACCTCAGCAGGATCTTGCCGCCTGCCTTCTTGATGTAGATGGACATGTACGTCGTCTCGGGATCGTAGTCCTTCATGTCGAAGGAGCACGCATAAGACTTGGACGCGCTGTCGAAGATAAGCTCGTAGTAATCGGGCGAGTCCACATTATCGGCATCCCAGACATAGAGGTCCGCCGTGCCCGTGTTGTTCAGGTTGATCTCGCTCGCGACGTCGTTGACCGCGACGTTGCATCTCGTGCCGAAGAAATTCGTGATGGTATACGATACCTCTCCGCCTGTGCACTCGGGCGTGTAGCTCTTGTAGTAAGTATCAAATGTTGCAACGTCGAGCACTTCGCCTGTCTGGTTGTCGACCACGACAAAGCAGAGTCCCCTGAGGCCCGGTGCGTAGTTGACGCCGTCCACGAGGATGGTGGAGAACTTCGCGTCGTCCTTGTTGTAGCCCGTGCCTGCGATGGAATATGTCTGGCCGCCCGGGAGCGTGCCCTCGGATGAGATGACCTGCTCTTCAGCCGAGCACCCTTCAGCGATGACCTCGCCGCCGTTTGTCGCGACGCCGTACCATGCCATGCCGAAGCCCTCGTCAAAGCCTGCCTCGAGGCCGAAACTGTCTCTAAGAAGAGCGAGCGTGGAATCCGCGATGTGCCTTGAAGCGTCCTGCGAAGTTGCCGCGAGTATCGTAACATCCGCCTGACCGTCAACATATGTAAGGAATTCGTCGATGTCCCTGTTCAGGTAGAAGTACGGATCGTTGAGATCCATGTAGTTCTCGTATATGAGGTTAACGTCGCCGTCCATGTCAGTGACGGTGATGGTCATTCTCTCTGTTGTGGCATCGCCGAATCTCGAGACGTCGAAGTCCGCCGTATATGACAGGTCGCCCTGGAGCGCCATGTCATAGGTCGTGACGTCCGTGCCGTACTCGTTGGAGATGGTGAGCGTCATTGCCTGGATGGGTTCGTCCGTGATCTCGATGCCCTCGAGTTTGATCGTAGCCTGATTGACCCTGCCGTCCGTGATGACCGGATCATAGGACAGCTGCAGGACGGAATTGGTCTTGAAGACCTCCGCATCGAACGGGTTATACGCCGCGATGACGTCCTTGATAAAGTCTGAATTCTTCTTAAGTTCGCCGTTCACGTAGTTCGTGCCGTACTCTTCGACCAGGGTCTTCGTGTCCGAATACAGGTTCGTACCGAGCCCCAGCCGGTCTCCTTCTATCGTCCAGCCCAGAGCCGCGAGTGTCGTCGGGAAGAGGTCGAAGGTGGAGAAATACCTCTCCTCGGCAGGCTCTGCGGGGACTGCGTTGAGGATGACGCAGAACGTCTTCCTCTCGTACGAGGGCTCGATCTTCTCGCAGAAGTTCGAGTCCATCGTGATGTGGTCGCCGCAGATGACTATCGTCGTGTTCTCATAGAACTCCTGCGCCTTGATCCACTCTACAAACTCAAATACCTGCTTGTCGGAACAGGATATAACGTTGGCGTACTGGTTGCCGGGGTACTTGTCCTCACACAGGTCGCACACCCAGCCGTCCTCGAAATGCGTATCGACCGTGAGCATCGTGAAGTTGAACGGCTCCGGCTTGGAAGCAAGATCCAATATCTCCTGCTTCGCGAAATCAAACAGCTTCTCGTCTTCGTATCCCCACCAGACCTTGTAACCCTGGGGGATATAGCCGTTCTCCATCGCATATACATAATCGAAGATCTTATAGTTGCCGTGACCCGAGAAATACTGCGCCCTGCCGCCAAAGACCGCGTCGGAACCTACGAGGAGCTCCTGGTTGTAACCCTCTTTCGCGAGGATGTCGCCTATGGTCGTGGCACCGGGATAGAAAGTATCCTGCGTGCCGGCAGCGTTGCCGACCTCCTCCATAGCGGGAAGGCCTGCGGTCTGGGCGACCATCGCGCCCGAAGTGAATGTCGCGCCGTGCAGTGAGAGCGCGCCGTTCAGCTTGCCCGTGCTGCCGTTGAAGCAGCAGCCCTCGTTAAGCGCATAGTTGGTCAGGTTGGGAATGTAATTGTCGTCATAAGCTCCGCCGCTGTTCTTGTCGGAGTATGTTGCCTCCATCGACTCGAGGAAGATGTAGATGAGGTTCCTCTGCTCGCCCGGAGCCTGGAGCACGACCGTGTTGGGGTCGACGTAATTGTCCTGGATGAAGTCCGAGCTCTCGCCGATGTTCTGGAAATACCCTACGACGTCATACTTGTTGCAGAAGCAGAACGTCGTGATGCCGAGGGAGACTACGAGTACGAGGCTTACCGCCACGTTGATTATCTTCACAAGCTTCTGCTTGTTTGCTTTCTTCTTGAGCACGATGTTGAGCGTTATGAGCGCAGCCGCGATAAGAAGCGAAGGCGTCAGCGCACGGAAGATGAAACTCCAGATAACGTCGGGATTCGTGCCCTTGATCGGCGCGAACAGATGATAGACGATCTCATCGAAGGTGATGTGCCTCCAGATGTCCATCGTCCACAGCATCGCAAAGATCAGAAGTCCAAGCACCAGTGCCAGAACTCCTATGCCGATTATCCCTAGAATGTGCCTTACTTTTTTCATTCCGCGATAATAATAATGGAATTCCCGCTTGTAGTAGACTTGGTAAAAATCTGATTTGCACAAATCAGCAGGGGCGGTTTTTGTGGAATTTGCACCAACGGCGGGGTGCTGCGGGGTTCTTGTGCCCTGTTGTGCCGCCGCGCGCCCCCCGAATTCCCCCTGCGCGGTCAAAGTCTCTGTTTGAGTCCCTCTTTCCGGCCAAAACAAGGACTCAAAGCGGGAACTCCCTGAATCAGTCTCTCTTTACGGCCAAAACAGGGACTCAAAGCGGGACTTTTGCCGGGAACACACGCCGAAAAACAAAAAACCTCGGAATTACTTCCGAGGTTTTGGTGGAGCGGGATACGAGACTTGAACTCGCGACTTTCACCTTGGCAAGGTGACACTCTACCACTGAGTTAATCCCGCGTGCTTGAATATTATATGAGGGAGGTCCTCATTTGTCAACACCGATTTTACAGCAGCCTCAAACACCCGCCGCAGCGGGCCTCCACAGCCCTTAATCGTCGCCCAGGTCGCTGATGTCCGCGTCGAGCGAGACCTTGACCTCGTAGCCGGGCGCGACTTCCTTGACGTCAGCCACTATATGCTCGTAGAGCTCCTTGATGTTGGCCTCGTCAAAATCGATGACGATGTCAAAGGTTATCCTCTTGCGCTTCTCGTCAATATAGAATCCGTGCATCTGGATGACGTTGTCGTGGTCCATAACGAGCCTGGTGATCTCGTTGCGGATGCGCATCGCCTCGTCGTCGCCGGTGTTCCTGGAATACAGGCCCACCGCCGTCAGTATGATCGCAGTCTCTTCGTAGACCGCCTCGACAATGTCTCTTGTCAGCTGGTCGAACTCCTTGGCGGTCACGGTATCGTCGACTTCAACGTGGAGCGAGCCCAGGAACCTGTCGGGGCCGTAGTTGTGGAGAATGACGTCATAGACGCCGTAGACACCGGGCATCGCACTGACGATCTCCTTGACCTTCTTGGTATATTCGCCTTCGACCCTATGGCCGAGCATGTCATCGATCGCTTCCTTGATCGTCTCGTAGCCTGCCTTGAGGATGAAGAACGAGATAATGACGCTGACGTATGCTTCGGCATTGAAGCCTGTCGCGAGGAATATTATCGCCGAGATGAGGACTGCCGTGGACAGGACGGCGTCGAAGAGTGCGTCGGTCCCGGAGGCCTTGAGCAGTTCGGATTTGGCCTGCGCGGCCTTCTTACGGAAGTACAGTCCGAGGAATATCTTGACGACGATCGCCACGCCGATGATGATGAGCGAGACCATGTTGTGGTCGGGCGGTTCGGGAGAGATTATCTTCTTGACGGATTCGACCAGAGCCGTGATGCCGGCGTAGAGGATCAGCAGTGCGACCGCCATCTGGCTTAAGTACTCCACCCTGCCGTGGCCGAGGGGGTGCTTCTTGTCCGGCTTCTTGCCGGCGATTTTCGTGCCGATGATGGTGATGACGGACGAGAGTGCATCCGAGAGGTTGTTGACGGCGTCCAGCACCATCGCGATGGAGTTGACCGCGAGTCCTGCGGCGGCCTTGAAGCCTGCCAGCAGCACGTTCGCCACGATGCCTACGATTCCTGTCCTTACTACTGTCTTCTCTCTGTTTTCCATATGCACATTATAACAAAGACCGCGCCCGACTTGCATCGAACGCGGAATTGCAACTCAAATTTATCCTAATTTACTCTGCCGGACTGAACATATCCTTTCCGACTCCGCAAATGGGGCAGACCCAATCTTCGGGGATGTCCTCAAATGCCGTTCCGGGTGCGATGCCGCTGTCCGGATCACCAAGCGCCGGGTCGTAGATGTAGCCGCAAGCGCCGCAAACGTATTTCTGCATAGGTAGGTACCTCCTTCTTTCGTCTTCGCCCTATGTCTTAATCATATACGGAAAAGTGTAAAAAAGATACATGTTCAAGTGAATAAATTGTAACTTTGCACTCCGTTCGCACCCCCGGGAAGTCGAAAACCCCGCGGATCCCATAACCGCGGGGCTTTCATCCCTTAACCTATTCCCTTATTCCTATCCCTTTATTCCCGCGCCTGTCTCGCCGGCTGCCTGCGGTAACTTCAGATTCCTTAGGAGGTCTTCCTTTTGTTTACGCCTTAATGATATATTTGTTCTAGGCAACGTTACATATCGGCCTGCGCGGATTAACCGCACGGTTTTCCGCAACCATCGCGAAATAGAGGTGCTATCACATGGGCAGACAGTCTATCAAGGAGAACAAGAACATCTACTTCACCAGCCGCGAGGCAGCCGGCCTCACCAGGGAAGCCGCCGCTGACCGCATGCCCGGCATGGGTCCCGACCGCATCGAGAGGATCGAATCCGAGAAGGTCTATCCCCGCCCGGAAGATGTCACGGCAATGGCTGACGCTTACAAGGCACCCGAACTTTTGAACTATTACTGCACCGCAGAGTGCCCCATCGGCAAGCGCACGGTCATCCCCGTTGACGCCAAGGAGCTCTCGCAGATCGCACTGTCCATGCTCAAGTCCTTGGGCGAGTTAGACGCCCGTAAGGACAAGCTCATCGATATCGCGATAGACAACAAGATAGATTCGAGCGAGCTGCCCGAATTCGTCGCGATCAAGGACGCGCTCGCAGACATCGCCATGACTGCCGGCACCATGCAGCTGTGGATAGACAAGATGATCGCGACCGGCGAGATCACCGAAGAAGAGATGGACGCGGCAAGGAAGAGATAACGTTTCCTGTATTTCCAGGCAACAAAAAACAGCCGACCCGAAGGCCGGCTGTTTTTATTTCTGTCTTTACGCCAGTCCGAAGTACTGTGCTATGACGAGTGCCTCGTCCTGTGCGAGTTTCTTCAGGTTGTCGTCGTTGAGCATCCATTTCGCGCTGTTGGGATTCGTGTAGAAGCTGTGCTCGAGGAGAACGCCCGGTACGCCGACTGACGTGCAGCCCCTGAGAACGCCGTAGTAGTCGCCGTTCTCGCCTACTCTGTGGTAGAGCTGAGCCGGTGCAACGCCCATGTCCTTCGAGATGACCTGCGCGAGCTGCATGCCGATCTTGTCGGCCGAGCCGTTAATGCAGCAGTATGCGGAAGGGTTGGTATACGAAGTGTTCGAGCTTGCATCAGAGTGGATGCTGATGAACAGGTCGCATCCCTGAGCCGCCTGGCCTCGTTCGTAGACGCCCATGCTCTCGTACTGGTCGCCTCGGGTCAGCACGACGATGATGCCGTATTTCTCGAGTTCTTCCTTCAGGTAGAGGTGGAACTTCCATGTGAAGTCGGACTCATAGTACTCGGGAACGGAAGGGCTCTTGTTGTACTTGCCGATGTGGCCTGCATCGAGACAGACGATGATCTTGTCATCACAGGGATAGCACGGTACCTGAGCATCGCTCTTGATGCCCTCGAGATTGCCGGGCTTGCTGCCGCCCTTTGCTACGAGGACGATCTGGATAGCCTCGAGTCTCTTGCCCATGCCCTGTGTGCCTGCGAACTCACCGTTCTTGGCCCAGTCGAGCCAGCCGAAATACTCGCTGTGTACTCTGTAGTAGATGTCGTAGTAGTTGGCAACATCGCCGGTCAGCTCGATCTTGATGCCCTCGAGCCTCTTGGACTGGCCGTACGTGCCCGCCAGTTCGCCGTCGGTCCTCCATGTCTGCCAGCCGATGTCCTGTACGTGTGTGGTGTACTTGACGCCGCCGGAATACTTGGTGCCTACATAGTCGATGTAGATGCCTTCAAGTCTTCTGCCCTTGCCGGTAGAACCTGAGCACTTGCCGTCAGTTGCCCAGCTCGTCTCCCAGCCTACATCCTGAATGTGTGTCTTGTAAGCCAGCAGGCAGTCTGTGCCCGAATAGAACTGGTCGGTGCTGACGAGCTTAACGTGCAGCTTCTCGAGACGCTTTGACTCGCCTGTGGTGCCTGCGAGCTGTCCTTCGCTGACCCAGCCCTGCGAATCACCGTAATCCTGGATGTGTACCCAGTACTGGATCGTGAAATGGTTGGCGAGCTCTCCTGTGAGCTGCATGTAGATGCCCTCGAGTCTCTTGGCCTTGCCGGAAGTGCCTGCAGCGCCGCCTGCCTCGACCCAGTCCATCCAGCCAATATCCTGGACATGGACCTTGTACTCGATGGTACCTTCATATCCCGTGTTGTTCTCGAAATTGATCGTAATGCTCTCGAGACGTCTGGACAGGCCCTCCGTACCGAGCACGAGCTCACCCGTGGTCGAATCGAAAGTGCCGGGCGTATCGCCCTGGTCCTGAACGTGAGCAACACCCGACAGCTTGTAGGGAACATCAGCCGAAGCGTTCTCGGGGAACAGCTTAAGGCCGGTGAACACTACGATGACCGCGAGCGCGATCGAGAATACGCTTCTCATGATCTTTGTTGTAGTCATAGAATCACCCTTTATTTATGATTTTATAAAACCTATTATAGCCCTGCGTGATATATAAAATGAGTCAAAAATGTTGCAAAATGGAGCGGGTTACGAGGCTCGAACTCGCGACATTCAGCTTGGGAAGCTGACACTCTACCAACTGAGTTAAACCCGCATGTCAAAGATTTTAAAGCAGAGCCCCTCTTAAGTCAAACCTTCCACGGGCGCCATGACGACCCCCGGATCGCCCGCGAAAGCCTCGAGATTATCGCACATCTCATGCCTGAACTCGCCCTTGACATAGGGCAGCCAGAACTGCTGGTCGGAGAAGTTCGCCCAGATGAGCATATACGCGCATCTCCTGCCGCCTTCCGAACCCTGAAGGCACGAGAGCACGTCTGTGAACCACTTTCGGTTGGCATTGCCGGACGGCGCGAGGCCTTCGAAGTAGCCCTCCTTCGTCTCGAGAGCGCGGTATCCGGTCTCGGTGAGCGCCGGGATCTTGCCGTGTATCTGCGCGACCTCGTAGAGCTCGTCCAGAGAAGACGCGAGGCTCTTGAAGAACCCGTCTCCCCTCCTGGGATTGTCGTTATAGTAGTCAAGCCCGACGATATCGACATACTCGTCGCCGGGATATCTTGAGATGTAAGCGCTTCTGTCCGTAAGCGGGCCGTTCGGCGAATAGCAGAAAGCAAAGTTCCTGACGTCCCTCTCGCCGCACAGATAGTCTATCGTGTAGCGGAAGAGGTCCTTATACTCGTCGGGTGTAAGGTATTCCGCGCCCCACCAGAACCAGTTGCCGTTGCACTCGTGGAACGGGCGGAAGATCATGGGGATGGGCTCGCCGTCAATGCCGATGCACTTGCCCGTGAAGTCTGCGATCATGTCCAGGAAGCGCAGATACTTTGCATTGAGGTCGCCCCCGGGCATTATCCTTCTGCCGCAGTCGTTGCCCGTGCTCATCGCGGAATAGTCGTAGTAGCCGTCCCCGCCGAGCGAGAAGTCCGGCATGTGTGCGGACAGCGTGATGACCGACCCGCCGCGCGCGAGGTTCTTCACGGTCCTGACGAGCTGGCTTTCGGTGCCTTCGTAGCCCGTGAGACTGAGCGTGTCGATGCCGACCACCGCAGGCATGCGGCCCGTGAGGCGCTTGCAGTCAGAGTCTGTGCCGTCCCTATTCTCTATGGAGATCCCGATGTGCCCGGCGTTCTGCTGCCCGAACATTATCCTGTCCGATGCGGAATACTCGCCAAGCAGCGTGATGAGCTCCCTGACGGCTTTGGTCCTTGGGTATCGCTCGCGCATTACTTGTTGCCGTTATATCCGGCGGGCTTGACGGGCTTCTTCTCGGGCTGCTGCATCTTCTTCTGGAAGTCGCCGAAAGGATCGTGTATATCAGAGATGTCGCCGCCCAGGTTCTGGATCGCGGACATCATCTCGTAGAAGAGCTCCCTGTCGATCGTGTCCTGGTTACGGTTGATATAGTTCTTGAACATCGCAGCCGCGCGCGTATCGCCGTAGTCAGCGAGGCACAGCACCGCGTAGATCTTGTTCTTCATATAGCGGAAGGCGCGGCGGAGAGCGTCGTAGATCTCCTCGGAAGGGTGCTCCTTGCCGATGGCGGTCAGCATGATGACCACGTCCTCGCAGGGCCCTTCAAGGCCGGTGTCTTCGTTTGTCTCGATGATGTATGTAAGGAACGGGACGGACACTTCCGGGAAGGCCTCGATATAGCCCGCGATGGAATCTGCAACGAAATCCTTAGTCTGCGGATAGCTCATGAACCTGTCGAGCACCGCCTTGACGTAGCATGCCTCACCCATCTTGGTCAGAACCTCGAGGCAGGACTTTGCCTTCTGGAACTCCATCTCGAAGATCTTGTCCTCGTCAGCGAGTTCGTCATCTGTCCATGCCGCATCACCGATGGCCTCTGCGCACTTGAGCTTTGCCGCCTCGCGGTCCGGATCGTCCGCGATGGCCTGCTGCAGACACGCCGGAGCGCTCCTGTCGAGCTCGACCGCGCAGTACTCCAGAGCCTCGAACTTCTCGTCGAGCGTCATCTCGTCGAAGATCTGATGCATGGACTTGCCGCCCAGCTTCTCGTCGGGCTCCTCTTCCAGGACCTTGGTAGCCTCGTCGATCTCGTCCTTTGCCAGGCGCTGGATATACTCCTCAAAGGTCGCGTCGTCGGTGCCTTCGGGCTTCTCGCCGATCCTGTCGCTGAACTCGTCGACCTTCTGGTCAAGTATGATCGCAGCGATCTCGTCGTAGCGCTTAAGGATGTCTTTGATTGCGTCGGTCATTGCTTCAGCCTCCCTCGCGATATAAAAAAAGCACCGCGGTGTTTGCGATGCTTTGTGTTTTTGGAGGTACCACCCAGATTTGAACTGGGGATCAGGGTTTTGCAGACCCATGCCTTACCACTTGGCTATGGTACCATTGGTGACCCGTACGAGAGTTGAACTCGTCACTCCGCCGTGAAAGGGCGACGTCTTAGCCGATTGACCAACGGGCCTAATATGGTAGCGGCAGTGGGATTCGAACCTACGACCTGCCGGGTATGAACCGGACGCTCTGGCCAACTGAGCTATGCCGCCATATAAGTGCTCAAAAATTATAACGGCTGCGGGTGTGTTCGTCAAGTGATTTGTTCGGACGGACAGTCAAGATTTCTCATAATCATATATGCGGCCGTCGCGTAGAGCATCGCCGGGATTCAGATTATATAGAGCAAGTGCAAAAAGCAGTACCCTGCATATACAAATCCCACGTAGTTGGTCGCGAATATAAGGTTCTTACCGGTCTCAGGCGTAATTGTGAATCTGTCGTTTCTAATAATCCAAAAAGCGAACGGAAGCAGCGGCAAAAAGTAGCGTCCCTGCACCTGCAAGATTATCTCGCTTCCGGCCCAAGTGCTTGCAACAAACATTGACAGCATAACCAGAACAGCTGACACCATAAGGATAAACGCTGTTACAAGCTTGCTGCTGAATTTGAAAGACGGATCTGTTTTCTTTTGTTTTAGTGGTGTTATGAAAAGAAGGATCAGGAAGCCCGCATAGACAGGGAACGGAATGTCTACCTGTAGCCATGCGAGCGAGGAACCGACCAGCGTCGTCATATAGAACTCGCCATACACGAATATGGTTCGGATGAATATGTCGATTGACTCAAGCGGATTACTCAGGATCCAGGAGATCGAGTAGTTCTCCACCACTGGTGTCGTCGCCGAGAAGAACATTATCCTCGTGACCTGAAGGATCTCAAGAGAAAGCAACCCCGCTCCGGCAATAATACACTTGATGAGCATATGGTTTCTCGCTCCGAACTTCTCTTTGGGGATCAGGAAAGTCAGTATCACCATAGGAAAATATACGATTTTGCTTGGGGCAAGAACTGCTGACAAGACTGACATAAAAACGATGCGCGTGATCGTAAGTTCGTTCTCGCTGAAAACAGCCTCGAGCAATAGAGCCGAGAATAGCACTGCGGTGCTGATAACAATCGGGTCGTAAGAATAAGAAGCCGCTTCATGCAATACAATCGGGAGCATTCCCATTACAAAGAATGATTCCTTAAAGACCGGAGTGAGCCTTATCGCAAGGCAGAATGAAGCTATAGTAACCATCAGGTTCATCAGTTGTCCTGCGTAATACAGATAGACCGGACCGAGATTAAGCATTCTCGCGATCGTTATACCGATTCCGGATGCAAAAAAGCAAAGCGGGGCATTCTCAATAGATGACTGTGAGTAGAATAATCCGATAGAATTGTCTTTGCAGATTAGATCAGCACTCCTCTGAACGATATAATATGACTTCTCAAAATCATACAAATCAACGTTAACAGAGTTCGGCAAGATTGTATCAAGGAAGCTGATATCCGACTGTCTCATTGGTATTGACATCGGATCGAGCGGCTGCTGAACAAATAACAGAGCATTTGAGACCTTATACGCAGAGGCGAAGTGATACAGTTCGTCAGGCACTGTGTTTGGTGTAAATGCCAGAAAATAGAACAACCCAAAGACAGGCAGGATACAAGCTGCGATAATGTGAAGCTCAAGTCTTTTGCGATATAGTGCAAAATGCAGAAAGATGGAAGCACCGGCCCAGAGTGCGCATAGAAGGAGATAGACTGCTATGACACTTCCGCTCGAGAGAAATCTAAAGTTATTTTTGAGTATTATTCGGTAGAATCCATATGCCATTATAAAGATCATCGACAGCAGGACAAACAATGTCTTTACTTCCTTCTGATGATGGTCTGCAAGAACCAGGATGTTCCGAGGTTTATTCATTACAATGACTTTATTCTCCTGATTATGTAGTCATAATATACATTATGTCGATTCTGTAGTCCAGAATCTTATACGGCCGCCGCCGGGCACAAAAAAGCCGGCCCGAAGGCCGGCTCCTTAACTGCTGATCAGTAAATGAATTACTTGAGCTCGAGCTCAGCGCCGCAATCAGCGAGCTTCTTCATGAGGTCATCAGCCTCATCCTTGGAAACGTTCTCCTTGAGGGCAACAGGTGCCTTCTCAACGAGCTCCTTAGCATCCTTAAGGCCCATACCGAGTACGTCCTTAACAGCCTTGATAACGTTCATCTTGGAATCACCAAAGCTCTTGAGCATAACTGTGAACTCTGTCTGCTCTGCTGCGCCGCCTGCTGCGCCGCCTGCTGCACCTGAAGTAGCAACTACTGCTGCTGCAGATACGCCAAATTCTTCTTCGATAGCCTTCTCGAGGTCGAAGAGTTCCATAACTGATAATGTCTTGATCTCGTCAAGAATTGCTGTAACTTTCTCACTAGCCATTTTAGTTTTCCTCCTGATTAATATTGACTAATTACTCTGCAGGTGTTGCAGCGGGTGCTGCCTCTTCTGCGGGTGCTGCAGCCTCTTCAGCTGCCGGTGCAGCTTCTTCTGCTGCGGGAGCTGCCTCTGCAGCAGGTGCTGCTTCAGCTGCGGGTGCAGGTGCTCCTTCTTCTGCTTCCTTCTTCTCAGCTACTGCCTTTACGAGCATTGCGAGCTTTGTAAAAGGGAAAAGCATAGAATAAGCAACCTGAGTGTAGAGAGTCTCGGTATCCGGTACCTTGGAAAGTGCGATGATCTCGTCGATCGAAGCAACCTTACCGTCAATGATGCCGCCCTTGATCTCCATCGGTTCATAATCTTCAGCATACTTTGCAAGGATCTTTGCGGGAGCTGTGATCTCATCGCTGTAAGCTACAGCCGTAGGACCTTCGAAGATCTCGTCGAGTCCTTCGAATCCGAGCTTCTCAAATACTCTCTTCAGAGTAGTATTCTTGATGACCTCGAACTTAACTCCTGCCTTGCGAAGATCAGCTCTCATAGCAGTATCCTGAGCGACTGTGAGTCCGCGTGTAGATGCAAATACGTATGTAGCTGCACCCTTCAGTGACTCAGCGAGCTCTTCGACACGCTGCTGCTTTGCTGCAAGAATCTTCTCACTGGGCATATTCGGTTCTTCCTCCTTGTTAAAATTTCATATTAAAACCCCTGTACCGTTCAGACAGCACAGGGGCAGAATTACACTTGAAACAAGTATTTCATCTTCCTCGGCTGGCCGCACTCCGCGAAGGAATGCATTTGAGGAGCAAAAGCCCCGCCTGCTGTCTTAGGCAGAAAGGTATTTAATTGTAAAAATATCAGCCGAACTTCTGGGCGTTGACTCTGATGCCGGGGCCCATGGTCGAAGCGATGGAGCAGTTCTTGATGTACTGTCCCTTTGCTGCGGACGGCTTTGCCTTGATGATAGCTTCCATCAGTGCCTTGAGGTTCTCTGTGAGCTTCTCTTCACCGAAAGAAACCTTACCGATAGGGCAGTGAATGATGTTAGCCTTGTCGAGTCTGTACTCGATCTTACCGGCCTTAACTTCGTTTACAGCCTTACCGACTTCCATTGTAACGGTGCCTGCCTTAGGGTTAGGCATGAGTCCCTTAGGACCGAGTACCTTACCGAGACGACCGAGTTTACCCATCATGTCGGGTGTTGCGATGATAACGTCGAAGTCGAACCAATTCTCCTTCTGGATCTTCTCGATCATATCGTCATCACCAACGAAATCTGCACCAGCTTCCTTAGCCTCGTCAGCCTTGGGACCCTTAGCGAGAACCAAAACTCTCTTTGTACGGCCTGTACCGTGAGGAAGGACAACTGCGCCTCTAACCTGCTGATCAGCGTGACGTGAGTCAACACCGAGTCTTACGTGGAGCTCTACAGTCTCATCGAACTTTGCCTTACCGGTCTCGATAACGAGCTTTACGGCTTCGGAAGGATCATAGAGAGTAGATCTGTCAACGAGCTTTGCGAGCTCGGCATATCTTTTACCTTTTTTCATGCTCTATTCTCCTTTCTTAGTCCTTAACAACGATACCCATGGAACGTGCTGTGCCTGCTACCATTCTTGCGCAAGCCTCGATGTCTGAAGCGTTAACGTCAGGCATCTTGATCTCAGCGATCTTTCTGCAATCGTCCCAAGTTACTGTTGCAACTTTCTCTACGTTAGGTCTGCCGGAAGCCTTCTCGATCTTTGCAGTCTTCTTAAGCAATACGGGTACCGGCGGAGTCTTTGTGATGAAAGTGAATGAACGGTCTGCATAAACCGTGATGATTACAGGGATGATAAGTCCTGCGTCATTCGCTGTCTTCTCGTTGAACTCTTTGACGAACTGCGCGATGTTGATACCGTGCTGTCCAAGAGCTGGTCCTACCGGCGGCGCGGGTGTTGCTTTGCCTGCAGGTATCTGAAGCTTTACATAACCTGCTACTTTTTTAGCCATACTGGCCACCTCCCAATAAAATCTATTACCAGGACCCCTCGCGAGGGATCCTCATAACCAAAACTTATACCTTCCTGACCTTGATAAAATCGAGTGTCAGAGGTGTCTCTCTTCCGAACATGGATACCGTAACGGTAACCTGCTGCTTCTCCTCGTTGATGTCCTTTACGACAGCCTTGCTGTCCTTGAAAGGACCGTCGGTGATAATGATGAGATCGCCGACCTCATAATCTACCTCAACAGTAGAAGGTACGATGAGACCCATCTTGATGAGGTCTTCATCAGACATCGGAGAAGGCTTGTTCGGGTCGGGTGCTACGAAGCCCGTAACGCCGTTTGTGTTACGGATCCTGTACCACAGTTCCTTGTCAAGCTGTTCGTTATTGCCGTATACGAGCTTCAGGAACAGATAGTTAGGGAAACGAAGGACTTCCTTCTCCTTACGCTTTCCGTTCTTTGTCTCGACAACCAGATCAGTGGGAAGGAGAACTTCCTGGATGATCTCGCGAAGGCCCTGGGCATCCGCGTAGTTATCGATAGCCATCTTAACTTTTTTCTCATAGCCGCCAAAGGTATGAATGATATACCACTTAGCTTCGTTATTCTCCGGCATTCTTAACTCCTAGTTATTATCAGCCTTCGCTGCTTGCTTCGGTCTCAGCCTCAGATGCAGGAAGTTCCACTACCATCTCGGAAGCGGTCGTAGCGATCGTAGGTTCTGTCTCAACTACATCGTAGAATCCGACCTGATCGAGGATCCAGCGTCCGCCGGTACCGATAAGGGTCAGATATACTGCAAAGAACAGGATTACGAGCAGTACAACAGCGGAAGTCTTCGCGAGCTTGTCCTTAGCGGGCCATGTGACCCTCTTGAGCTCTGCGATGATATCCGAGAACTTCTTGCCAATGCGCTTAAAGATGTTATCCTTCTTATCTGCCATCTTGATATCCTTTGGGATTACTTGGATTCCCTGTGAACTGTGTGCTTACGGCAGAAAGGGCAGTACTTCTTCAGTTCGAGTCTTTCTGTATCGTTCTTCTTGTTCTTATAGGTCTGATAATTCCTCTGCTTGCACTCTGTGCATGCGAGTGTGATCTTATCACGTGCATCACCTTTTGCCATGATCTGATACCTCCAAATCTTCTTTCCTGGCCCTACTTCCGGGCCTTCATACGCAAAATTTGCGCATTAAAAAAAGACCTCTTGCGGGTTTTAGCTTGAAGATTGTATCACAGGTGGTTATATAAAGTCAATCAACTTCTTCTGGATCTTAATTCGGCTTCGACATCATCCAGTGTGATGCCCCTGTCGACCATAAGAACGAGAAGGTGATATTCGAGGTCTGCGATCTCCTGGATCGTTGCCTTGCGGTCTCTCTGAGATGCCGCGATGACGACCTCAACGGCCTCTTCTCCGAGCTTCTTGGAGATCTTGTCCGTGCCCTTGTCGAAGAGATAATTGGTATAAGAACCCTCTGTGGGGTTTTCCTTGCGGTCAGTGATAACGCTGTAGAGTTCCTTTAAGATGTCCATAGTGATTCCTCCGTATTAATCTGTCCCGAGATCCCAGTCCTCGAGTGCGGTGTAGAAACAATTCTTGTTGCCGGTGTGGCATGCGGCCCCGGTCTGCTCGACGGTGTAGAGGAGCGTGTCCCTGTCGCAGTCGATCCTGCAGGAGACGACCTTCTGCACGTGGCCCGAGGTCTCGCCCTTCTTCCAGAGCGTGTCGCGCGAGCGGGAGTAATAGTGCATGTAGCCCGTCTCGCAGGTAAGGTTGAACGCGTCGTAGTTCATGTAGGCCATCATGAGGACCTCGCCGGTCTCCGAGTCCTGCGTGATCGCGGGGACCATGCCGTCGCTGTTCTTCTTCATGTGTGCCCACATATCGAGGCTGGGCGCGATCTTACGCACCGGGATGCCTTCGCCCTCGAGGTAGTCCTTGAGGTCCGATATCTTGATCTCACCGAAATGGAACAGGCTCGCCGCGAGCACCGCGTCTGCCTTGCCGTCCACAACGGCGTCCTTAAAATCCTTCATGGAACCTGCGCCGCCGGAAGCTATCACGGGGATGCCGACCGTTTCGGAGATCATGGAAGTAATCTTGTTGTCATAGCCGGACTTGGTGCCGTCCTTGTCCATAGAGGTCAGAAGGATCTCGCCGGCGCCGAGGCTCTCGGCCTGCTTTGCCCACTCGAGCGCATCGATGCCTGTAGGCTTGGTGCCGCCTGCGATGACGACCTCATATCCCGACGGGAAGCCCGTCTCTCTTGCCTTTACGTCGATGGCGACCACTACGCACTGCGAGCCGAAGATCTCTGCCGCACGGCTGATGAAGGACGGGTCCTTGACTGCCGCGGAGTTGAGCGAGACCTTGTCTGCGCCTGCCTCGAGGATCGCGCGGATGTCCTGCACGGTCCTGATGCCGCCGCCTACCGTGAACGGGATGAACACCTCGGATGCGACGCGTGAGACCATGTCGATGGTCGTGTCGCGGGATTCGAGCGTGGCGGTGATGTCGAGGAAAACGAGTTCGTCCGCACCTGACAGGTTATATGTTTTCGCGCACTCGACCGGGTCGCCCGCATCTCTCAAGGAGACGAAGTTCACGCCCTTTACGACTCTGCCGTCCTTAACGTCGAGGCACGGTATTATACGTTTTGTAAGCATTTTGCCAGGTCCACCCTTCCCTCGTATATGGCCTTGCCGACGATGACGCCTGCGCAGCCGGAAGTCTTAATCTCCATAATGTCTTCGTCGGAGCCGATGCCGCCCGACGCGATGACCGTAAGGCCGGTCTTGTCCACCATCTCACGCGTTGCCTCCGTGGCGGGACCCGTGAGCATGCCGTCTCTGGCGATATCGGTAAACACGACAGTGGTCGCTCCGATATCTTTCATCATCAGCGCGAAATCAACCGCCTTAAGCGTCGATTCCTGCGTCCAGCCGTCGACGGAGACGAAACCGCCCTTTGCATCTATTCCTATTGCGACCTTATCGCCGTACCTGGCGAGGGCCTCCCTTGTGAACTCGGGGTTCTTGACCGCTGCCGTACCCAGGACCGCGCGCGATACGCCGTATTCCTCGATCCACTTGCTGAGCGTGTCCATGTTCCTGATGCCGCCGCCGGTATCCACCTTGAGTCCGGTCTTCTCCGCTATCTCGCGGATGACCTCGTGGTTGGTGGGAACGCCGGATTTGGCAGCGTCCAGGTCCACGATGTGGATCCACTCCGCGCCTGCGTCCTTGAACTGCTGTGCCTGCGCGAGCGGGTCTTCATTATATACGGTAACGTCGTCATATCTGCCCTGTCTGAGCCTGACGCATTTGCCTCCGATGAGATCTATCGCGGGAAGTATTATCATCTTGCGGTTCTCCTTGCGAATTTGGAAAGGATCTGAAGACCTGCCTCGCCGCTCTTCTCGGGATGGAACTGCGTCGCGAAGATGTTGCCTCTCTCAAAGGCCGCGCAGTACTTGATACCGTAGTCGACATAAGCCGCTGCATCCGCCTTGTCTTCGGGCTCGCAGTAATACGAGTGAACGAGGTAGACATAGTCGCCTTCGGACAGGAGCGAACCCGTTACGTCCTCGAGCTTGTTCCAGCCGATCTGCGGGACCTTGAGGCCCTTGTCGGGGAATCTTCTTACCCTGCCCGGGATGATGCCGAGGCCTGAGATGGGCTCTTCATCCTTCCACAGGTCGGTGCACTCTTCGGAGCCGTCCATCAGCAGCTGCATTCCGAGACAGATGCCGAGGAAAGGCGTGCCCGCTTCCACTACTTCTTTTACCGCGATGTCGAGCTTGGATACCTGAAGGTTCTCCATAGCCGCGCCGAAAGCACCTACTCCCGGCAATACGACGCCGGATGCCGCCTTGATTACTGACGGATCCGACGTGATGCATGAGTCGTATTTGAGGTGATCGAAGGCCTTCTTTACAGACCCGAGATTACCCATTCCATAGTCGATGATGGCTATCAAGTTCAGATTTCCTTTCCGGTGATCCTCGTGTAGCACTCTCTGTACTTCTCGGCGGTCTTGTCGATGATCTCCTGGGGAAGTGTCGGTGCGGGATATGTCTTATCCCAGTCGAGTGTCTCGAGCCATTCTCTGAGGAACTGCTTGTCGAAGCTCTTCTGTGCCCTGCCCGGCTGATAGTCAGCGAGGTCCCAGAATCTGGATGAGTCAGGTGTGAACATCTCGTCGCAGACTGTGAGAACGCCGTCGATCTTACCGAACTCGAACTTGGTGTCGGCGAGGATCAGGCCCTTTGTAAGAGCAAACTCGGATACCTTTGTGTAGAGTGCGAGTGACGCGTCGCGGAGTGCCTTAGCATCCTCTTCGCCGATGAGGTCGACCAGCTGCTCATAGGTGATGTTGATGTCGTGGCCGGACTCTTCCTTTGTGGAAGGTGTGAAGAGAGGCTCGGGGAGCTTGTCGCCCTGGAGGAGTCCCTCAGGCATCTTGATGCCGCCGACCGTGCCGGACTTCTTGTATTCCTTGAGAGCGGAACCTTCGAGGTAGCCTCTTACGATGCACTCTGCAGGGAGCATCTCGGCCTTCTTGACGAGCATCGAACGGCCTTCGAGCTCTTCCTTATACTGAGCAAATCCTTCCGGATACTTGGATACGTCGGTGGTGATGACGTGGTTCGGGATGATGTCCTTTGTGAAGTCGAACCAGAACGCGGAGATGGAAGAGAGCACTCTGCCCTTGTCCGGGATGAGTTCGTCGAAGATGACGTCGAACGCAGAGATCCTGTCGGTTACGATCATGAGGAGGGAATCTCCCGTGTCGTAGATGCTCCTAACCTTGCCCTGTGCGAGCACCGGCTTGTCGATGAAGCTTGTGTCTTTGATAAGCATGTTTATATCCTCCGAATAGTTGTAATTAACTTAAAGTACGCCCTTGGTCGAGATGACCTGGTCAGCAAATCTCGGGTCCGGCTCGGTTGCTTCGCGGAGCGCCCTGGCGAGTGCCTTGAACATCGCCTCTGCCTTGTGGTGATCGTTCGTGCCGTAAGGCGCTGCGATGTGCAGAGTGATCATGGCGTTGAAGGCAAATGATCTGAAGAACTCCTCGAACAGCTGCGTGTCCATCTCACCGCAGAAGTCTCCTGCGAACTCGGCATCGAAAACGATGAACGGTCTTCCCGAGATATCGATTACCGCGGTGCCGAGCGCCTCGTCCATGGGGATCGAAGCGGAGCCGTATCTTCTGATGCCGACCTTATCGCCGAGAGCCTGAGCTACTGCCTGACCTAAGACGATGCCGGTATCCTCGACTGAGTGATGAGCATCTACCTTAAGGTCGCCCTTGCAGGTGATGTCCATGTCGATGCCGGAGTGTTTCGACAGAGCGGTAAGCATGTGGTCGAAGAATCCGATCCCTGTATCGATGTTGTTTGCACCTGTACCGTCGAGGTCGATCCTGACCTTGATGTCGGTCTCTTTTGTCGTACGTGCGATCTCAGCTGTTCTGGACATTTTTGATCTCCTCCGTGCACGCTTCTATGAGCGCTCTCATCTCTTCGTCCGTACCTATCGTGATGCGCAGGTAATCGCGAAGAACGTCCTTATCGAAATACCTCACAAGTATACCCTTTTCGCGCAGGTTTTTATATAACAATCCTGCAGGGACTCCCGCGGGGGGCTTCGCGAAAACAAAATTCGCCGCAGACTCCGGCATGGTGAAGCCCAATGCGCGAAGTGCATCTTCAGTGTACTTCCTGGTCGCGATCAGTCTCTCGCGGCACTTCTTGTGATACTCCTCGTCCCTGATGGCGACGGCCGCTATCTTCTGTGCGAGCCTGTCCGTCGGGTAGGAGTTGAACGAATCCCTTGCCCTCTTGAGTCCTTCTATAAGTTCTTCGGATGCTATCGCGTAGCCGATGCGGAGGCCTGCGAGCGAGTAGGACTTGGACGTCGTCCTTACCACGCAGAGGTTCGGGAACTCGGGAAGAAGGCTTACCGCCGTCTCATAGGGTTCTGCAAAGTATGCATACGCCTCGTCTATTATCACTACCGAGTCGGGGTTGCTCTTGCATATGAACGCGATGTCCTCGAGAGATATCGCCCTCGAAGTCGGCGCGTTCGGATTGGCGATCGCGATGCCGCAGTTGGGCACGCCCGCATAGTCAGATGCATCGAGCCTGAAGTCTTCCCTTAAGGGTATCTTCTTCGCCCTGATATCGTAGAAGCTCTCGTAGACAGGATAGAAACTGTACGAGAACTCCGGCGTCAGAACGGGAAGGTTGGTGTTGCCCTCTTTCTCGAAGAAGGCCTGGAAGCAGAGTGCGAGCACTTCGTCCGAGCCGTTGCCGCAGAATACCTGAGTCGGCTTTACTCCCTCCCTGTCTGCGATGGCCTGAACGAGCTCTCCGCCGTCCGTGTTCGGGTAGAGCCGAAGCTCTGAGATGTCAAACTGCGCGAGGGCCTCAGCCACCTTCGGCGAAGGCGCATAGGGGTTCTCGTTTGTGTTCAGCTTGATGATCTTCACTCCCGCCTTGGGCTGTTCGCCTGCGACGTAGGGCTCTGCATCATTTATCTTTTTGTTCCAATACTTACTCATGTTTATTTACTCGAATCTGGCTCTTACTGCTGCCGCGTGACAGGTAAGACCTTCGCTGTCCGCGAAAGCTGCGACGTCCTTATAGACCTGCTCGAGCGATTCGCGGTTGTAGTTTATTACGCTCATCTTCTTATAGAAGTCGCCCGTGTTGAGAGGCGAGAAGAATCTTGCAGTTCCCGATGTGGGAAGCGTGTGGTTCGGTCCTGCGAAGTAGTCTCCCAGAGGCTCCGGTGAGAAGCTTCCGAGGAACATCGCGCCGCAGTTATTGATGTTCTTCGAGAACTCTTCGGGATCAGCCACGCAGAGCTCAAGGTGTTCAGGGGCGATCTCTTCGGAGAAGCCCACTGCGGTATCGAGCGAATCGCAAACGATGATCGCGCAGTAGTCTTCGAGAGACTTGGACAGCTGCTCTTTACGCTCTGCCGCGTCGGACCTTCTGTCGACTGCCTCGAGTACCTTCTCTGCCAGCTCCTGCGAATCCGTCAGGACGATCGCGGAAGCCATCTTGTCGTGTTCTGCCTGCGAGAGCATGTCGGCTGCGACATACTCGGGGTTTGCCGTATTGTCTGCGATGATGAGGATCTCCGAAGGGCCTGCGAACATGTCAATGTCGACCTGGCCGTATACGAGCCTCTTTGCCGTGTTGACGTAGATGTTGCCCGGGCCGCAGATCTTATCCACTCTGGGCACTGTCTCGGTGCCGTATGCCATTGCTGCGATCGCCTGTGCTCCGCCCATCTTGTAGATCTCGGTAGCGCCCGCGATGGATGCTGCTGCGAGGATGACCGGTGCTATCGTTCCGTCCTTTCGCGGCGGCGTCGCGAAAACGATCCTTCCCACGCCTGCAACAGAAGCCGGGATGACGTCCATCAGGACCGTGGACGGCAGAGGTGCCGTACCTCCGGGAACGTAGACGCCCGCGATGGAGATGGGCCTTACGCGCACACCGACCTTGGCGCCGGAATATACGTCCGTCATGAAGCCCTCTTCCTTCTGTTTCTCGTGGAAGGCACGGATGTTAGCTGCCGCGCGTTCCATTACGCCCATGAGCTCGGGATCGATCGAAGCCTTGGCAGCGGCGATCTCTTCGTCAGTTACCCTGATCTCAGATGCTTCGAGCTTAACGCCGTCGAACTTCTCGGTGTATCCGAGGAGGGCTTTATCGCCGTTGTCTCTTATGTTGTCGATGACCTGCTGCACCGTCTCGATGACGGGCTTCAAGTCCATCTTGCCTCTTATTCCAAGCTTCTCTACGGTCGCCTTGAGGTTTTCCTTTGTACCGCTTACTAACTTACACTTCATTTTCTTCTCCTTGCTGCAGAGCCTGTCTCAGCTTTGCTATCATCGGTTTGATCTCGTCTTCCTTCATCTTCATCGAGACTCTGTTGACCACGAGTCTCGCCGAGATATGGGCGACGGTCTCAAGCACGTCAAGGCCGTTCTCGTAGAGCGTCCTTCCGGACTCGACGATATCCACTATGACTTCTGCCAGGCCCGTGAGAGGTGCGAGCTCGACGGAGCCGTTGAGCTTTATGATCTCGACGCTCTCGCCTCTTACGCCTTCGAAGTAATTCCTTGTGATGTTCGGGTATTTGGTTCCTACTCTCTTGTTCGGGATCTCGTCCAGCTTGTCCTTAAGCTCGGCGGGACCTGCAACGCACATCCTGCACTTGCCGAGGCCCAAGTCCAGCACTTCGTAGAGCTGGCGGCCTTCCTCTAAGAGTGTGTCCTTGCCGACGACGCCGATGTCTGCAGCGCCGTACTCGACGTAAGTCGGAACGTCGGAAGGCTTGGAGAGGATGAACCTCAGGCCTGCTTCCTTGTCTTCAAGTATGAGCTTTCTTGATTTGTCCCTTGCAGCAGATACGTCGTATCCGGCACGCTCCATTATGTCCAGCGTCTGGTCTGCAAGTCTTCCCTTAGGCAGCGCGATAGTAAGCATCACTCGTTACCTCCGTTCATAAACATAACTGTCTCTATTCCCTTATCCTCGGCGTAGCTGTTCAGCTCGTCTTCGGTCATTCCGGTCGTATCGAGGATCGCGGGAGTGCCCTCGGCCCTGAGCGCTTCAGCTGCTGCAGTCGCCGCTTCGAAGTCGCCTCCGACGATGACCGATGCGCCCTTGGCGGGAGCGTACTTGTCCTGTCTCATGAGAGCTGTGATCGCGAGCGTCAGTGAGATGGAGAATCCGACTGCCTGGATCTCCTTGCCGAAGACCTTGGCAACATCGTCATATCTTCCGCCGGAGATGATCGGGAATCCGACTTCATATGTGTATCCCTTGAATACCATGCCCGTGTAATACTCGACGCTCTCGACGAGGCTCAAGTCGATGGACACGTACTTCAGGAAATCATATCTTGCCATGATGTCCAGGATCTCTTTCAGGTTATCAAGGGCTTCGATCGCGCCCTTATCCGTGACTCTCGGACGGATCTGGTCGATTATCTCGTAGGTTCCGCCTGACTCCGTGAGCATGAGGAGCGTCTCCTTGTCTTCGGAGCTTATCTCGAGCTTCTCGATCGTGACGGAATCCCTGTTGGCGATCGCATTCTTGATCTTGCCCTGGATCTCCTCATCGATCCCCAGCTGCTTCATCAGGCCCTTATAGAACTCGACCTGGCCTACGGATACCTGCAGGTCCGTGATGCCCATCTCGAGCGCGGACTTGATGGCGATCGCGAGTACTTCCGCGTCGGATCTGGCCCCTTTCGCACCGAGCAGCTCGATGCCGCCCTGCGTAAAGCCGGAGAGCTTGCCGCCGCCGGACTTGCCCGAGCGGTACATGTTCTCGATATATGAATAGCGTACGGGATAGGATTCGTTCCTGCCCGCACAGAACCTTACCGCGGGGATCGTGCCGTCATAACGGTTGCACAGAAGCCTGCCGGTGCTGTCGGTGAACTTGTAGAGCTCTTCTTCTTTTACGAACTCTTTATATACATCGAAATATTCGACTCCGGGGGTCTCGATCTCTTCGTAGCCGTTCAGCAGGAAGAGGTTCCTGAGCTTGGACTCGAGCTCGCGCTTGAATCCGCATATTCCGGGGAACTGATCCGTGAATCCGTCCGGCGTGTAGTATTTGTTGGCCATTTCATTACCTCTTTGTTCTCTTTAGTCGACTAAAGTGTTATCTTTGACCTTGCAATAATACCACGACGGATTTCTTTAGTCAACTAAAGATTTAAACATTCAGAGGTTTGACGAGTTCGGGGCCTTCGTTATTCTTAGCGCTCATATCCATTCCTGCAACGCCGAAGCAGCATACAAGTCCGATGATGACAAGGATGACATCCAAGATATTGTCGATGAAGAAGCCGCCGAATACATAGTCGATTATCGTAATGAATCTCGTGGTCGCAGCTTCGATGAAGCTGATGGATCTTGAAGCTGCGAGCTCGCCTGCGAGAACGATATACATCGCCGTGGAATAACCGAGGAACGATGCTATCGTCGCGATTATCCTGCCTGCGATATTCCTCTTGCCCTTCCAGGCATAGAGGCAGCCGCCGAGAGCGGGCGCCATCATGTAGACGACCGCATATTCCCTCTCGGAGAAGAGGATGTCAGCCACGTTGATCATCATCAGCGCCAGGCATCCTGCGAAGGCGAGCAGCGCACCGAGGATGTAGTTTCCTTCCTTTTTGGTCGCCAGTTTGCTTTCGACGGCCTTGTTGTAGCATGATCTGTGCACGGGTACGTAAAGGTTGTTATAGAATCCTGCCGTATCGCAGCTCGTGCCATGGCAGTAGGGGCATTCGCGGTCCTCGTAGTACTCCGCGAAAACCTCTCTTATCGTCTCCCTGATCTTGCTGTAGGAATTGACGGGATTGCCGTTGGATATGGTGAAGAATACCTGTCCGTTCTGATAGGAAGCATAGCCTCCCGGGATCTGTGACTTGATCTTGTTGTAGTAAGCCTGGTCGCATGCGACTGCCGCTCTCGGATACTGGTTGATCATGATCCTTACGGGGATGCGGTCAACGACGTCCGTTGCGCAGAGTCCCTTAACATTCATGTTGTATTCTCTTGCGAGTTCATTAAGTACGCTGTTTGCCATATTACCTCTCCTACTTGTGATACTTCTCGCCTTTGGCGATCTTGAAGCTCCTGTATAACTGTTCTGTAAGTATAAGCCTTGTCATCAGATGCGTCAGCGTTATATTGCCGAGGCAGATCCTCCTGTCGGACCTCTCCCTTACTTCAGGAGCGAGACCGTTGCTCCCGCCTATGACGCAGGTAAGGCTTCCGCCCCCGCGCTCGATGTCTCTGGTAAGATACTCGGACATCTTCTCGGATGTGACGAGCTCGCCCTTAAGGTCCATAGCCCAGACTACTTCGCCCGGCTTGATGTGTGACAGGATCTTCTCGCCTTCGCGCTTAAGTGCTTCTGCAACGGGAATTGAATCGGGGCAGTCGTCGACTTCGATTATCTCGAGCTTTGCAAATCTCGACAGCCTCGTCTTGTATTCTTCGATCCCGTCCTTGAGCCACTTATCTTTCATGTGTCCGGGACAGACGATCTTGATCTTCATAGGTCGTAGCCTTTGACCGGTCCCAGCCTGCTCGCGGTCTGCACCTCGTAATCGACGCCCTGGTTAAGTCCCCAGCTCGAGAGTGCTTCGACAAAATACTCGAGCGCGATCTCTTCTGTGTTGTTGTGCGGAGAGATGTGGCCGAGGATGAACTTATGCGTTCCGTTCTCGATGAGCTTCTTTGCAGCTGCCGCGCATCCCACGTTGCCGAGGTGGCCTTCGCCGCCCGAGATCCTCTGCTTCAGTGAAGGCGGATAAGGTCCGTTCTTCAGCATGTCGGGATCGTAGTTGGACTCTAAGAGCACGGCATCAACGCCCTTGACAAAACCTTCCATCGAAGGGGTGAACCTTCCGAGGTCGGTCATGACCGCGACGGATGCCTTGGTCTTGAGGTTGTTGATGCGGTAGCATACCGAACCGTTGATATCGTGCGGAGTGGGCAGCGCCCTTACTTCAGCGCCGCACTTGAGCGTCAGGATATCGTTCTCTTCTATTACGGATACCTCTGCCGCGACCTCTCCTATCCTGTATGCGGAAGTGAGTGTGCAGAAGATCGGTGTGTGGTATTTCTTGGTAAATACCTGAAGACCCGAGATGTGATCCGTGTGTCCGTGAGTAACGAAAATCGCAGCGACGTCATCCGGATACACCCCGGAATCGATGAGCGCATTCGTAATGAGACGGCAGGATTTGCCGAGGTCTATGAGTATATGCGTTCCGTTGACTGTGATGAGTGTGCAGTTGCCTTCACTGCTCGAATATAAGGGCTTGATGGACAGATCCGAACTCATGCTTCGGTGTCCTCTGTATATTCTTCGACATATACGCGCTTGATGGTCGCGCCGAGCGCCGTGAGCTTGGATACGATGTGCTCGTAGCCTCTGTCGATCCTGTATGCCTGCGTGATGTGTGATGTGCCTTCAGCCGCAAGAGCCGCGCAGACAAGTGCCGCGCCCGCACGAAGATCCGTTGCTTCCACCCTTGCCGCACGGAATTTGTCTATTCCGTTTACCCAGGCGATACGCTCATATACGTTGATGTTCGCGCCCATCTTGGCAAGCTCGGGGACATACTGGAACCTGTTCTGCCAGACATTCTCGTGCATCCTGCTCTGACCTTCCGCGGTGCAGAGAAGAACGACGGTCTGGGGCTGGAGATCTGTCGGGAAGCCCGGGTACGGCGAGGTCTTGACGCTCGTCGACCAGATCTCGTCATCGGGAGAGTTCTTGTAGACCCTGATGCATTCGTCGCCTTCGTCGATCTGGTATCCCATCTCGCGCATTTTCGCCGAGAGAGGCTCCATGTGCGTAGGGATGAGGTTGTGGATCGTAACGTCTCCGCCCGTTACCGCAGCAGCCACCATGTAGGTTCCTGCTTCAATCTGGTCGGGGATGATGGAATATGTGAAGTGTCCCGGAAGTACCGGAACGCCGGTTATCTTGATGAGGTCCGTACCTGCGCCCTTGATCCTCGCGCCCATCGAGTTAAGGAAGTTCGCGACGTCAACGATGTGCGGTTCCTTCGCGGCGTTGATGATCTCGGTCTTGCCCTCAGCCTTGCATGCCGCGAGCATCGCATTGATCGTGGCGCCTACGCTGACGATGTCGAGGTAGATCTTCGCACCGTGCAGGGGCTCAGCCGTGAGGTTGACGATGCCGCTGTCGATGTCGGTGGGTCTCGCGCCTCTCGCACCCATGAGCTGGAATGCCTTGAGGTGGAGGTCGATAGGTCTCTGGCCGAAATTACATCCGCCCGGAAGCCTTATCGAAGCCTTATGGCAGCGTCCGAGGAGCGCGCCCATCAGATAGTATGACGCCCTGATCCTGGATACCAGCGCTCCGGATGCTTTGTATGTGTTTATCGTTGTGGGGTCGATCGCATAGGTATGCAGGTCGATCTGTTCTATCGTCGCACCCAGTGATCTGCAGAGTTCCATCATGACATGGACGTCTGAGATGTCGGGAACGTTCTCCAATGTACACGGGCCGTCGACCATCATGGCCGCGGCTATGATTCCGAGAGCGGCATTCTTGCTGCCGCTTATCTCGATGTCACCCTTGAGGGGCGTTCCTCCTACGACCTCATATGCGTAAGGTCTGGATCTGTTAAATTCTTTATCTTCTGCCACTATATATAGGCTCCGGTCAGTTATCGTGTTGTTCAGGCAGCGGGCTGCTTCCGTCAAGTACCTGCTTGAGCGAGGACTTCACTTGCGCCTGCTGGGGCTGCTGCAGTGTCTGCTGCGCCTCAGGCTCCGGCTCTGCCTTCTTGTCGGCCGACCTGCGGGCGACAATGTCGTCAATATTATACCTTTTTCCTTGCACAGTTGGGTGAATTACGTGTTTTTCTTTATTATCTTTTGCCAATTCCGCTGCATTTTTCTTTGCTTCGGCCGGATTCTGCGACATCTGGACCACCGGGCGTGTCAGGATGGCACGGGCTTCTTCTCTGGCGAGGCGCTTCTGCTCCTCTTCCTGCCTGAGCCTCTCCTGCGCTTCGATCTCGGCGTTGACGCGCTCTTCCTCTTCCCTCGCGATGCGCTCCTTCTCGGACTTGATCGCAGCCTGGCGCTCGGCCCTGAGCTTCTCTTCTTCCCTGAGCCTTGCTTCTTCCGCAGCGGATGCGATGCGTGCGAGTTCTTCTTCGCCTGCAGCGACCTCATAGCTGTCTATCGCGAGCGCTGAAGCCGGAATGCCTGCATCCTGGGCGGGCATCTGCTCTTCGTAAGGCTCTTCTTCGAGACCTGTCAGAGGTCCGTCTTCTTCCATGTCCTCAACATATAAGAGCTCTTCTTCGAGGTCCGCAAAACGCTCTGTTCCGAACGTCGATATGAGCTTGGCAAGGAGCTTGTCCCTCGCCGGAGTATCGGTCTCATCCGTGCCCTCGTACTCTTCTATCAGGGGCATGAGATCCTCGTAATTCATGGACTTCGCAGCCTCGCACATCTGCAGGCCGAGGAAGTACGCCGCAGCCCTGTACAGAGGCTTCTCGGATATGATGCCTGCTCTCGCATCGGCATACACGCCGTCGAAAACAGTCTTTCCCGAAGGCAGGCTCAGCGTGAAAGTTGAACCCGAACCGAAGGTCGACGTTACGCTTATCGCGCCGTCGTGCATCTCCGCGATCTCCTTGGCGATGGCAAGACCAATACCGGATCCGCCGACTTCGTGGTTGCCCGAATTATCTACCCTGTAGAACCTCTCGAAAAGGTGGTCGATGTCCTTGGCGGGGATGCCCCTGCCGTTATCTTCGACCTGGACTCCGATCCTGTCGTCGATCGTAACGATGCTGACGTGGATCTGGTTCGGCTCTTTCTTATTGTCGTAATCGATGTACTTGATGGCGTTTGTAAGGAGGTTGATGACTGTCCTCATGACGAGCTTGGAATTGCCGTATACCAGAGGATACGGGCCTTCCGAAGGCATCGAGAAAGTGACTGACGCCCTTCCCGGATACTCGGATACATTGGCGCACGCATTGTCCGTGATCTCCTTGATATCGAAGATGCCCATGACGGAAGTATGTGAGCACTGCGACAGCACGAGGAAGTCGTTTACGATGTCCTGCATCCTCGTCGCATTGACCTGGATCCTCTGCGCCCAGATCATGAGGTCGTCGTGATCCGGCATGCCGCCGTTCTCACCTGACTTGAGGATCGAGAATACGGAATTGTTGACTGACGTGAGCGGAGTCTTAAGCTCGTGCGATACGTTCGCCGCGAGATCCTTCTGTCTTCTCTCGTCGTCCTTGATCTGGGTGATATCGTCAACTATTACTATCGCGAGATCCTCGCCTGCGAAGAACTTGCTCTCTTCGGTGCCCTTCTTCTTGAGGATCTTGATCTCGTATATCCTGCCCTCGCAGAAGTAATTGACCCTTATGAGATTGACGCCGTTCTCGCAACTTAATATGTAATTGGATTTGAGCTGATTGCCGTTATCGAAGGCCTCGAGGAAAGCATCGAGCGTCTTCGGCAGTCCGTCCTTGAGGAACCCCGGAAGCTTGTAGATGGCTTCGTTTACGAAGATCGCCTCGCTCTTGTCGTATACCGCGATGCCGAGTCCGATGTTATCCAACACCGCCTTCTGGATCATCTGTTCGCGCTCCAGGGCAGAGATCTTTATTTCCACCTGGGACTTAAGCGAGGTGTTGCCTATCAGGTATCCCGCTATCACTCCGATCAGTATCAGTATGAGCGCGAAAACAACGACAAGAACCCAGTTCTCGCCTAATTGCTTCAATAAGTCCTGTACGGATAAGATGCAGATCAAGTCAGATCATTCGGGAAAAAGTACCCGAAGCCTCTTCTGGTAACGATGTACTTGAAGTTCTTCTGGTCCGGTTCAATCTTCTGTCTTGTTCTCTTGATGGTAACGTCGACAGTTCTCTCATCGCCGAGGAAGTCGAACTTCCAGACCTGCTTTAAGAGTTCTGATCTCGAGCATACTCTTCCCTTGTTCTCTTCGAGATACTGGAGGAGCTGGAACTCGCGGTTGGTAAGATCACAGGATTCTTCGTGCTTGAATGCCTGCATTACGTCGCCGTCTATAATGAGCTCGCCGTCGCAGTATTCATGTCTCTTGGAAGCACCCTTCTTGCCTGACTGGGAGTATTCGGATCTCCTGATCATGGCTCTGATCCTCTCG
>JAEEGI010004496.1_pt1 | contig 32612 bp, 26 predicted proteins | sample 8958751 | NCBI WGS metagenome assembly JAEEGI01 (sample SAMN16246545, study PRJNA631951) | gut metagenome | biome: gut microbiome; feature: rumen; material: KS-attached | host: Bos | place: Iran: Karaj | collected 2018-10
TGAGCCATGGAGCCTGAGGCCTCGCGGGCAAAGAGGGCCACGTTGTAGCTGGCAATCCGCAGGCCGTTTTGTTTCTCGGCAGACTCGTCGGGACCGAAGGGCTGATAGAGCGTGCCGACATAGGGAATGCAGCAGAGCAGGGTGATCAGCGGCATGAGCGCCCAGTGCCAACGGCGAAGGATGAGCCAGTAGATGAGCAGAATGGCATCGCCGACGATGAGTAATGGAAGGGCGTAGACCAGCAGCGAACGGGCTGTATTGCCGGCGGGGTTGACATTGCCACCATAGAGACCTACGAACGTGAAAATCATCATCAGTACGGTGATGATGAGGATCAGAAACGAAAAATACTTCTTGACTGCGAGTTTTCCCATATTATACTTACTTAATCAATGTATTTGGTGATGACATCAATGAGGTGCTCCACGCGGAAGGGCTTCGCCATGAATTCGTCGAAACCGGCCAGCTTTGCCTCGCGGATATTGTCTTCGAAGGCATAGGCGCTCAGAGCGATGACGGGTGTGTCGTGCGACACTTCCTTGATGATCCTTGTGGCGTCGAGACCGTTCATCTCAGGCATGCGGATGTCCATCAGAATCAGGTCGGGATGCTCGTCCTCGTTGAGGTTTACGGCTTCGATGCCGTTGTGGGCTCGTATCAGACGGTAACGCTTCTGGAGCACGGCCCTCACCAACTCGTAGTTGCTATCCTCGTCTTCGGCCACCAGGATAGTCTTCATGGTGTTGACAGGTCGCTCGCTGACACGGATGGTGCGCACGTTGGCCGATGTCGTCGTGTGGTTCATATTCACGCCGCCGACGTTGCCCTCGAAGGGGAGGGTAAAGGTGAAGGTAGTGCCTTGACCCTCGACAGAGTCGACGGTAATCTCACCGCCAAGCTTTTCGACGATGATCTTGCATAAGGCCAGTCCAAGACCGAAACCCTTTTGCTGGTCAGCGTCCTGAGAGGCGTAGATGTCAAAGATATGTGGCAGGAAATCGGCTGAGATGCCGGTACCTGTGTCATGAACGTAGAATTCGATGCGCTGAGCCTCGTCGATAACGCGATAGCCATAGATGATACTACCGCTGGTGGTATGTTTCAGCGCGTTGCTGATGAGGTTGGAGAATACTTGTGTCAAACGGTTGGCATCAGTGTTCATCTGTGCCGACATGGCCGACTTCTTAAATTCAAAATTCAGGTTTTCGGGCACGCGGAACTTGAACATCTGCTGGAGACCATCGCAGAGCTCGTCGAGGTCGGTCATCGATTTCTTGATGACCACTTCGCCAGACTCTACTCTCGAGAGGTCGAGGATATCGTTGATGAGACTCGTCAGACGCTGGTTGTTGCTCTCAATAATCTGATAGTATCTCAGGCGTTCTTCTTCTGAGTCGGTCTCGGCGATAACACGTGAAAAACCTTCGATGGCATTAAGGGGGGTGCGGATTTCATGGCTCATGTTGGCAAGGAACAGAGATTTCATCTGACTGGCTTTTTCTGCCTTCAGCGCCTTCTCTTCGTATTCTTTGAGCTTTTTGTTCGCGATTTCCAACTGCTCTTGGGCTAGTTTTAATCTCCTATTGACATCGGCGAACTTTTGCAGTAATACTTCTATTTCCTTTTGCTCCATCCTAATTTTAATCTCAATAGATGGTGCAAAAGTAGCAAAAAAAAACGAAACAACAAAATATTATACCTTTTTTTTAACTTCGTTTCGCTTTTTCCCAAGTGCCACTATGCTTATGGCTTTGTAGGTAGGCAATGCCTCGGAAGACATTCAGGTTCATGAAAACGAAGTAATAGGCGGTATAGAGCAGTTTGTTCTTGTGGCCGCGTTCGCTCAGCAGGTAGCCGGTAAGGGCTGCCAGGTAGAACAGCAGCTGCAGGACGAAGATAACATCGTAGAGCCATCCTGCCCGAAGGGCTACGAGGACGGCGTTGATGATGAGCAGCGCCACCATCGTGAAAGGTGTGAGACTCCAGCGGAGTACGCGGTGACTGATGTACTGGAAGGCGACGAGGGGTTGACGGAAGGGGTTGAGCATCTTCCTGAGCCACCAGATGCTCTGCAGTCCTCCGGCGGCGATACGACGCTTACGCTTCGACTCCTCGTGGATGTCGGCAGAACCGTATTCCAGCGCATAGGCCTCGGGGGTGTAGGCGATACGGCGACCTTCGTCGACGATGAGCATCGACATCATGAAGTCGTCGAGTAGGGCGTTGTCGGGTACATCGCGACAGAGCCGGGGATCGACGGCATAGAGCTCGCCAGCAGCACCCATCGTCGAGTAGAGTTCGCTGTCCCAACGTTTCAGGGTGCTTTCATAGCGCCAGTAGAGTCCTTCGCCTTCGGCGGCCATCTCGCCTTCCTGACGGGCGGCCACGCGCTTCTCGCCGCTGACACAGCCTACGGTCTCGTCCGTAAACTGACGGGCGATTTCCTTCATGGCGCCAGGATTGATCATGGTGTTGGCATCGGTAAAGGCCAAATACTGGGTCTTGACTTCGCGCAGTCCGTGCTTCAGGGCGGCGGTCTTGCCGCGACGCTCCGGACTGAACACGACGTCGACTTCAGGGTAGGCAGCCAGCAACTCGTTGGTGCGGTCGTTGCTGCCGTCGGTTACCCACATCACCCTGAACTTATCCTGAGGATAGTCCAGGGCGCGGGTGTTCTTCATCTTTTCTGCTACCACGTCTTGTTCGTTATAGGCGCAGATCATCAGGGTCATCGTGGGCAGTTCCTCGTCGGTGGGCATCGGTCGTTCAGGGGTATTACCCTTGAAAAGACGCTTCAGCCGAATGATGACGAACAGCAGTATTCCATAGCCGATATAGGTATAGAACACGATGAACAGACAGATCCAAAACAGAACTTTAAGTGTTAGCATAATAATCTGATAATCAGTTGTCTTAATGCATTTACTCAAACTTTTCCTTCATATCAATAAACTGGCGGTCCTTATCATAGAACTCATATTGCAGGAAGGCCAGTTTCTGTGAAGGAACAATCTTGACGCCCAGGCCGTACTTCATCTGCCACTTCATCTTCAGGCTGATGGCGCCTTTGTTGATGTAGGCAGCGACGTAGGGGTGGACGTGCAGGTAGAACTTGCGCATTCCAATCTGATTGACCAGGCGGTCAATTTTGCTCTCCAGTCGGTCTGTGAACAGGTAACTCGACTTGATCTTTCCAGATCCATGACATGTGGGACAGTCTTCATCGACGGTGACATCCATTGCCGGGCGCACTCGCTGTCGGGTGATCTGCATCAGTCCGAACTTCGAGAGGGGTAGGATGTTGTGCTTGGCGCGGTCTTTCTGCATGTTCTTGCACATCCGCTCGTAAAGCATCTGACGGTCTTCGGCCAACTTCATGTCCACGAAGTCCACTACGATGATTCCTCCCATGTCTCGTAGTCTCAGCTGGCGCGCCAGTTCGTCGGCGGCGCCGAGGTTGGTCTCCAGTGCGTTGGCTTCCTGATCGCTGTCCTTCTTTACGCGGGTGCCGCTGTTGACGTCGACGACATGCATGGCTTCGGTGTGCTCGATGATGAGATAGGCGCCATGTTTGTAGTTGACGGTCTTGCCAAATCCTGACTTCAGCTGTTTGGTGACGTTGAAATTGTCGAAGATGGGTACCGTGCCTTTGTACTGTTTCACGATGTCCTTCTTCTCGGGTGCAATCATCCCGACGTAGTCGCTCACTTGGTGGAACATGTCTTCGTCGTTGATGTGAATGCCGTCGTAGGTGGGATTGAACAGGTCGCGCAACAATGCTACGGCACGGCTCTGTTCCTCGAAGCACAGTTGAGGACGTTCGGTCGTCTTCTGTACTTTGGTGATGGTGTCTTCCCAGCGTTTCAGCAGGATTTTCAGCTCTGCGTCAAGCTCGGCAGCGCGTTTGCCTTCGGCCACTGTACGTACGATGACGCCGAAATTCTTGGGCTTGATGCTTTGGATGAGCTGTTTCAGGCGGCTGCGTTCCTCGCCTTTCTTGATTTTTGTCGATACGGAAACGCTATCCTCAAAGGGCATGAGCACCAGGTAACGGCCTGCAAAGCTCAGTTCGCACGTCAGTCGAGGACCCTTCGTGTTGATGGGTTCCTTCACGATCTGAACGAGAACTTCCTGTCCTACTTTCAGCGTGTTGGCAATACTACCGTCTTTTTTCAGGATAGGCTGGATGGTGGCCTTCTGGATAGGATAGAGTTTCTTCTTGTCGCTCACTACCTGTTTCAGGTATTTTTCATAAGAGCTAAATTGAGAGCCCAGGTCAAGATAGTGCAGGAATGCCACGCGTTCGGCGCCGACGTCCACAAAGCAGGCGTTGAGTCCGGGCATCAGCTTCTTCACCTTTGCCACGTAGATGTTACCCACCGAGAACGATGCCGTTCGCTGCTCTTGCTGGTATTCCACCAGCGTCTTGTCTTCGAGCAGGGCGATCGAAATGTCCTTCGGCTGAACATCAATGATTACTTCGCTTGTCATTTGTCTTTTTGCTTTTCTTGACGGGTTAAAAACTCAAAAGGGTGTGTCGCAATCCCTGTGGATTGTCAGGCACACTCCTTTCATTCTTTTGCTGCGGACGAATCCGCAAAGAGCTTACTTGCTCTTGTGACGATTCTTGCGTAGTCTCTTCTTACGCTTGTGAGTAGCCATCTTGTGGCCCTTCTTTTTCTTTCCGTTTGGCATACTTGTTAACTATTTAAATAAATTACTTCATTTTTGCGATGAAACTCTTAGAGGGCTTGAAAGCGGGGAAATCATGGGCCTCGATGACCAGCGTGGTGTTCTTGGAGATATTACGCGCTGTCTTGGCGGCACGGTGCTTCACGGTGAATGTGCCAAAACCGCGAAGATATACGTTCTCCTTGTTCTCTGCAAGGCTTACGCGGATTTCTTCCATGAACGCCTCCACGGTGGCTGCAACGTCTTTGCTGGCGATGCCTGTTTCCTCGGCAATTTGCTTGATAATGTCTGCCTTTGTCATATTCCTTTTTCTCTATATATTAATAATGTGTAAACCGATATTTTTCGATTTCGGACTGCAAAGTTACTAATTTTCAACAGATTACCGAAATATTTCCCGATTTTTTTTCGAATTTTATGATTTTTCCTTGCTATTTGACCGCTTTTTCGTATCTTTGTGCCAGAATTTTAATAAAAAGTGTGTTTTTTCTATGAAGAAGAGTAGGGTAGTTGTTTATTCGTTGGGAGCCATCGCTTTGTTGCTCCTGATGGTAGGTTGTCTGAATGGTCAGAAACAGCCGAGAGCGTATGTCAGTGATCTTACCAGTGGCGACAGTGTCTCTATCAAGATGGGACAGTATTCGCTGTTGAAATATCATAGTGACCGTCTGGGATTCGATATAAACTATCCCTCGTTTCTAGTGCATCAGGATTTGCCCGAGGATGTCGGAATGCAGGAAATCTTCATGATGGATGATGTGTCGTTGTCGGTGATGGTCGATTCTCTCAACGGTATGATGCGCAGTCCAGGACAACAGATGATGGGCATGGGTGCCGACCTCGTGGAGGTGGGCGATGACTATAGCATCCACGAAGGGCAGGATGACAAGTGGGAGTATTACGGCAAGGTGATAGAGTCGGACAGCCTGCGGATGGTCACCGTGATGCTCCGCTATTATCCGGAACATGTTGATGCAGTAGAGATGCTAAAGGAGTGGGTGAAGGCTTTTAAGGTAGAATGAAAAAGTCTCGGCAACTGCCGAGACCTTTTTATTTGCAGGGAATCTTATCAATTCTTTTCTGATGGCGGCCGCCCTCAAACTCGGTGGAGAAATACTCGTCCATAATCTTACGGGCCATCTCTTCATCAATGAAACGTCCTGGCATCACCAGTACGTTGGCATTGTTGTGCTGACGGATGAGATGGGCGATCTCAGGAATCCAGCAGAGGCCTGCACGGATGGACTGGTGCTTGTTGAGTGTCATATTAATACCCTCACCAGAGCCACAGATGGCAATACCAGGGAACACCTCACCCTTCTCGATGCCCTCAGCTAAGGCATGGCCAAAGTCACTATAATCGCATGAGTCCTCGGTATAGGTGCCATAGTCTTTAAACTCATAGCCCTTTTCCTCGAGGTACTTCTTCACGAACTGTTTAAGAGCATAGCCAGCATGATCGCTGGCTATGCCTACTATCTTAACGTCCATTATGCAAGTAGTTTCTTTACCTGGTTGTACACGTTCTCACCAGTGAAGCCCAGCTTCTCGTCGAGCACCTTGTAAGGAGCAGAGAATCCGAAGCTCTCCAGACCCCATACGGTACCGTCGGCACCTACCAGACCTTCGAGGTTGACGGGCAGACCAGCGGTCAGACCGAACTTCTTCTTGCCAGCGGGCAGCACGCTCTGCTGATATTCCTTCGACTGGCTGCGGAACAGACCTTCAGAAGGAACGCTCACCACGCGTGTCTTGATGCCGTCGGCAGCCAACAGCTTGGCACCAGCCTCCAGGGTAGAAACCTCAGAACCAGAAGCCAACAAGATGACGTCGTAGTTCTCGTCTGATCCAGCTACAACGTAAGCACCCTTGGTAGCCTGTGTATAGTCATTGCCCTCAGGCAGCATCTCGATGTTCTGACGAGAGAAGATGAGAGCGGTAGGAGTATCGACATTCTCCATAGCCATGCGCCAGCAAACGGTGGTTTCCTCGGCATCGGCAGGACGAACTACCAATACAGAGTTCTTGCCGTGGTGGTTCTTCAGCTTCTCCATCAGGCGGATCTGTGCCTCCTGCTCAACAGGCTCGTGGGTAGGACCGTCCTCACCAACGCGGAATGCATCGTGGGTCCAGATGAACTTCACGGGCAGCTCCATCAGGGCAGCCATACGAACGGCGGGTTTCATATAGTCAGAGAATACGAAGAAGGTACCGCAAGCGGGGATGACACCACCGTGCAGAGCCATACCGATACAGCAGCAAGCCATGGTGAGCTCAGCCACACCAGCCTCGAAGAATGCACCGCTGAAGTCACCGCGAACGAGATCCTTGGTCTTCTTCAGGAAGCCGTTGGTGTTATCTGAATTGCTCAGGTCGGCAGAAGCACAAATCATATTGGGCACCTGCTCAGCCAGCTGACCGAGAACAGCAGCTGATGCACTACGAGTAGCTGAACCAGCCTTCTGCTCAACCTTGCTCCAGTCGATCTTCGGAGCCTTACCGCTGAACCACTCCTCCAGCTGCTTGGCCTGTACGGGATGACCCTTGGCCCACTCAGCCTTCTCAGCATAGCGCTCAGCTACAATCTTCTTCAGCTCCTCAGCACGCTTAGCATACATCTCCTTCACTTCAGGGAAGATCTGGAACGGATTCTCAGGATCAGCACCCAGGTTCTTCATGGTGTTGATGTAAGCATCACCACCCAGAGGAGCACCGTGAGTAGCGCAGTTGCTCTCGTAAGAAGAACCGTCAGCCTTACGTGCACCCTTACCCATTACGCAGTGTCCGATGATGAGTGATGGACGCTCCTTCTCAGCCTGAGCCTTCTTGATAGCCTCGCGGATCTGGTCTACGTTGTTACCGTCGATCTTCTGTACGTACCATCCCCAAGCCTCATACTTCTTGGCGGTATCCTCGCAGGTAACCACCTCTGTCTTTGTAGACAGCTGGATATCATTAGCGTCATAGAACATGATGAGGTTGTCGAGACCGAGGTTACCAGCAATACGGCCAGCACCCTGAGAGATCTCCTCCTGCACACCACCGTCAGAGATGTATGCATAGATGGTCTGATTCATCACGTTGCCCAGACGAGCCTTCAGGAACTTAGCGGCGATGGCAGCCCCTACAGCGAAACAGTGACCCTGCCCCAGAGGACCAGAGGTATTCTCGATACCGCGCTCAATCTCGCGCTCGGGGTGACCTGGAGTCACTGAACCCCACTGACGCAGGTCCTGCAGATCCTCCAATGTGTACTTACCAATAAGTGCGAGCTGGCTGTAGAGCATCGGAGCCATGTGACCAGGATCGAGGAAGAAACGGTCGCGACCCTCCCAAGCGGGATTCTCGGGGTCATACACTAAGAACTCACTGTACAGAGTGTTGATGAAATCTGCACCACCCATAGCACCGCCGGGGTGACCCGACTTAGCCTTTTCAACCATCGAAGCAGCAAGGATACGGATGTTGTCCGCTGCCATGTTCATAACTTTGTTGTCGTTCATAATGAATAATTATAATGTAAAAACGTTAATTTGCGTGCAAAGATACAAAATTAATCCGAAACAACCGAGAGATTCTCACAAATTTTACATATCTTTGCAAGCGAAAACCTACGTTAAGAATAAAATGAGACAGAAACTATTATTCGTGTTCCTGCTGACCAGCGCGATGACGATGGCGCAGAAGTTGTTTATGGGTTCGCCTGACGGCAGACTCGATGTGAAGATTGAAGTAAATGGCGGAGTGGCCACCTATGCTGTCTATTACGATGGTGTACAGGTACTAGAACCCTCGCAATTGGGCTTTGAGGCCGATTTCGGCGACTTTACCAAGGGCTTGTCGTTCAAGGAGAAGATAGGAGTGGACACTTTAAATCTGGTTCCTCTCGGGGTTTCAGACCAAACGGTGAATCTGAAATACAAGAAACTCAAGCATTCGAAGTACTCGACATGTAAGCAGTTCTATAAGGTCCCATTTAAGAATTCTAAAGGCCAAGAGATGTCGGTCGTCTTCGTGGTGAGAAACAACAATCTCGCCTTCCGTTACGAGATTCCCCGTCCAGGCGAGAATCCCAAGTGTGGTGTGATTCGTCGTGAGGTATCATCATTCAATTTCCCCAAGCAGACTTGCACGTTCCTTTCTCCGCAGATTGGTCCGATGACGGGGTGGGAGCGTACCAAGCCTAGTTACGAGGAGGATTACGAGGCCGATGCACTGATGGCCAAGAAGTCGCGCTTTGGTCAGGGCTACACCTTCCCCTGTCTCTTCCGCGTGCCGGTGAACAATGTCGGCAATGCATGGGTGCTCGTCTCTGAGACGGGTGTCGACGGTAGTTACGTGGGTTCTCACCTGAGCGACTACTCTCCTGAGACCGGCTATACCATCGCCTTCCCGCAGCCTGGCGAGAACAATGGTATCGGCTCTGCTGAGGCTGGTATCCCCTTGCCCTATACGACCCCTTGGCGTACTATTACCATAGGTGCCTCACTGAAACCTATCGTGGAAACCACTATACCCTATGATCTTGTTGAACCCAAATACACCACCATTACGGATGGCAAGCCTGGCCGTTATACATGGTCATGGCTCGTTTGGCAGGATGAGAGTATTAACTACGACGATCAGAAGCTGTTTATCGATCTTGCCGCCGAGATGGGTTATGAATATTGCCTCGTCGACAACTGGTGGGATCAGCGCATCGGTTACAAACGTATCAAGGAACTTTCGCAATACGCTCAGTCGAAGGGTGTGTCGCTGATGCTCTGGTACAACTCCAACGGCTACGAGAATGACGCTCCGCAGACACCTCGCGACCGTATGTCAACAGCTATTGCACGTGATAACGAGATGACGTGGTTGCAGAAAATTGGTGTGAAGGGTATCAAGGTCGACTTCTTCGGAGGCGACAAACAGTGCACGATGCAACTCTATGAGGACATTCTCTTCGATGCCGCCCGTCATGGCCTGCAAGTCATCTTCCATGGTTGCACCATACCTCGTGGCTGGGAGATCATGTATCCCAACTATGTGGCTTCTGAGGCCGTGCTTGCTTCTGAAAATGTTTTCTTCTCTGAGGGACATGCTAAGAGCGAGGCCTTTGAGCTTTGCCTGCATCCGTTCATCCGCAATGCTGTGGGCACGATGGACTGGGGTGGAACGATTATGAATAAGTACCTGTCGCGCGACAATAAGAGCCGCCATCGTCGTTATACCACCGATATCTTCGAGATGGCTTCTGCCATCACCAATCAGACACCTGTCCAGTGTATTGCTATCCAGCCCAACAATCTTACGGAGTTGCCTCAGTTCGAACTTGATTTCCTGAAGCAGGTGCCGACCACGTGGGATAAGACACGTTTTATCGATGGATATCCTGGTAAATATGTGGTACTTGCTCGCAAACACGATGACAACTGGTATGTGGCTGGTCTGAATGCAGAGTCGCAGGCCAAGATGCTGATCATAGAAATGGAGGAGTGGGCAGGCAAGACTGTCGACTATTATGTCGACGATCCCAAGAAAGGTCCACAGTTGCAACAGCTGAAGTTCGACAAGAAAGGAAAGGCGAAGGTTACAATCCAACCAATGGGTGGAATCATCCTGAAATAATAAAGGTGCCTCAGCTGAGGCACCTTTATTATTGGCGGTTTTCAAATATTATTTGATATTCAAAACGATAATCGACTTTGCCGGTACCTTAACGGTCAACACACCTTTGGCAAGTTTCGCATCTTTATAGTCGGTGGGTGCCACCGTCGTCGGGTGCTGAAAGTCGTTGAAGTCTGCAACGTTCTTTGACGTCAGAATACGACCCGAAACGGTCTTGGCGTTGTAGCCCTCGATATTGAAGTCAATCGTTTGGTCTTTGTCAAGGCTCACGTTTGTCACGGCCAGTACGATAGAACCGTCTGTCGTCTTTGCTGCCGAGGCAGAGAGCATGGGACAGGGACGATAGCCTGCATCCTTGGCGTTGGCTTTCTCCTTGAAGTAAGCCTTGCTCACTGCCATTACCTCGCTCTTGAGGTCGATGGGCAGATAGGTGGCTTCCATGAATGGGGTGTACATCTCGAAGACGTGATAGGTCGGTGTGAGTACCATGTGGCCAGTGCCTTCCTGATCAGTAAGAATCATAGACTGGAGAACGTTTACGACCTGGGCGATATTCGCCATCTTCACGCGATCTGTATATTTATGGAACACGTTGAGACTCAATGCGGCTACAAAAGCATCGCGTAGGGCATTTTGCTGGTAGAGGTGACCAGAAATAGTGCCGGGTTCCTCATCCCACCAGGTTCCCCACTCATCAACGAGCAGACCGATGGTGTTCTTGGGATCTTTCTCGTCCATGATGGCCTTGTGCTTCTTGATCACTTCCTCAATTTCAAGGCACTTACCCAAAGCCCAGTAATACTGGTCGTTGTCGAACTTCGTGGCAGAGCCCTTGGAACCTTCCCATCCCGAACAAGTATAATAATGCAAACTGATTCCCTGCATACGGTTGCCGATCTTATCCATACACACCTTTGTCCAGTCGTAATCGTAGTCGCTGGCACCAGAGGCGATGCGATAGAGCTTGTTGCTGCCCTGGTCGCGCAGGTAGGTGTTGAACTTTCGGAACTCGTTGCTATAATATTCCGGAGTCATATTACCGCCGCAGCCCCAAGCTTCGTTGCCAATGCCGAAGTATTTTACCTTCCAGGCTTTGTCGCGACCGTTAGCACGACGCAGACGAGCCATTGGCGTATCACCATCGGAGGTCATATACTCAATCCACTGGGCCATTTCCTTGACAGTGCCGCTGCCGACATTACCACTAATATAGGGCTCGCAGCCGAGCATCTCACAGAGGTTCAGGAACTCGTGGGTGCCGAAGGAGTTGTCCTCGATGGTACCGCCCCAGTTGTTGTTTCTTAATGACGGACGCTTGTCCTTGGGACCGATGCCATCCATCCAGTGGTAGTCATCAGCGAAACAGCCACCAGGCCAACGCATGACGGGAATTTTCAGCGCCTTCAGGGCTTCGAAGACATCCTTGCGATAACCTTGGATGTTAGGGATCTGTGAGTTCTCGCCTACCCAGAGACCACCGTAGATGCACGAGCCGAGGTGTTCGGAGAACTGACCATAAATTTCTCTGTTGATCTTGGCTCCAGCCTGATTGGCGTGAACCGTAGCCTTTACATTCTCTGCCGCTATGGCGCTGGTGGCAAAAGACAGTGCCAATGATGCGGTAACGAAAAGTTTCTTCATGTTGTTTCTGTTGGGTTTGGGAATTTTGAAAGATTAATTTAAAATGGGATCTTTTACACTCAGACAGAGCATCGTCAGGTCATCGTTAGGCGCAGCACCATTGCGGTGCTTCTCAACTAGCTCATTCATCTTTTCGATGACTTGCTTAGCATTTTCGAAGGGGGTGAAACGCAGGACGTTGATAATCTGATCATCGCCAAACTGTTCCTGACTCTTGTTTTCGGCCTCATTCAGTCCGTCGGAGTAGACGAAGAGTGGTGTTCCCTTGATATTGTCGATTTGCTCGCCTTCGTAGTCAATATCTGGGAATAAACCTATCGGAGCGTTAGATTGCACATCGATGAATTCCGCATTTCGTGAACCGTCTGTTGTCTCACTCTTTTTGGCAATGAGAACAGGAGGATTATGGCCGGCATTGCAGAAGACCAGCTTACCACTATCCAGATAGACAAGTCCGATAAACATCGTGACGAACATACCCTGTTCATTATCTTCGGTGAGGGCGTTGTTCATTCTCGTTGCTATTTCGGCAGGCATCATGTGTTGAGTGGCGAGAGTACGGAATAGGCGTGTTGCCTGAGCCATAAAGAGAGATGCGGGAACGCCTTTTCCGCTGACATCTCCAACACAGAAATAGAGTTCTTTGTCGAGCAGCAGATAACCATAGAGGTCACCACCAACCTCTTTAGCGGGCGTCATAGAGGCATAGATGTCGAGACCAGGACAATCGGGGAAGATGTTAGGCACCATAGACATCTGAATGTCACGAGCGATACGCAATTCACTCTCGATACGCTCCTTGGCGGCGGTCGTCTCTTCCAATTGGTCGTAGGCGGCCTGAAGTTTAGAGTGAGCCACAGCTAAATGATGCTGAGCCTTGCGGCGATGATAGGTGTAAACGGTAAAGAATGTGACGATAAGTACTAATGCTAAGGCTGTACCTATTAATCGTTGCTTTGTGAGATCGGCCTGTTGACGGGCAATCTCTGCCTCTTGTTGTTGAGTGTCGTAGATTGTTGCCAACTCAGCAGCGTCGTCTTTCTTAGCGCGGATGATGGCGCTGTCAAGGGCATTGCAGATCTTCGTGCCGATGGCGATAGCTGAGTCTCTGCGCTGTGCACCTACGTTCGCATGGAACTTCGGAAGGAGAAACTGTTTGATGTTGTCAAGCGTCAACTTAATGTCGTTCTCCTGCATCAGCTGATCCAGATCACTGAAGTGGTTGGCAGCTTCGGTATAACGGTGAGCAGCCATCAGGTAATCGTTAGCATAGAGACGTCCTTGACCTGTTTTTCCATATCTGGTGTTAATACCTTCTTGATAAGCTTTTGCGGCTTCTTTGGGCTGTCCGTTGTTCTGTAGGATAATAGCCTTCAATAGCCATACTTGAGCTCTTGCATCATCGGTAATACTGTCTCTGACGGCGTCAGACGTTGATTGTGCCATATAGAATTTGTCAACAAGCCTATCCGCACGTTCTATCCAAGGAAGAGCATCTTCATAGCGTTGGGCATTGATATACTCATCGGTGGTACTGATAATACTCTCAAAAGACATCAGCATCAGTCGTCCTACGCTATCGTTCGCAGATAACTTCATGAAAGCGTTATATGAGCGCTCAAAGTTATTGGCAGCCTGTTTTATTCTTCCAAGATTGAGTTGACAACAGCCAATTGTGTTCATCAGCATGGCGGCATCAGTGTCGGACTCGCGGTCGTTCTCCTTAAGCTTCCATAAGGCATCCATCGCGATGTGAAGGGCGTCGTTATAGTCGCCTTTTTTCAAGAGTAAGGTAGCCAGACGACGAGCTGACTTGTAATAGTTCAGCTCGTCGCTCTCGCTCTTGATATCAGACTCTACTACCTTTTTATAATAGACCTCTGCAGAACGCATCTGTTTTTGATGGTAATAGGCTACACCACGCCATCGGTTGGCGTTCTGAGAAGTGATGTCACCCTCAGCTTCCAGACTGTCCGCCAGTTCGAGTACACGTTTGTAGTTTTGCACTTCGCCTGCAGCGAACATCAGACTGTCGCCCTTGCCTGCCTTCAACTTCGCGTGGCTGTTACCCTCGCACGAAGTGACGATGGCAGCAATGAGGATGACCAGGATAATAGAATATATTTTCACCTTGGATGCTTTACTTGTTGTCTACAGCTGACTGCTCGATGGGGAGACAGCGTTTGTAGTTTTCGATATACTTCTCGAAGCCTGCGACGTCCTCTGCAGTAGGCGCAATGGATACACCTGTGTTGCCTGCAAAGACAACGTTTTCGAGGTAGTCAGCAAGAGAGAGCTTGTCGGGATTATTTACAGCGTAGCCAGCTAACAGGGCGATACCCCATGCACCACCTTCGCCAGCGGTCTCCATCACGCTGATGGGCGAGTTGAGGGCGGCAGCGAGCATACGCTGACCCACGCCTGGCGTCTTGAAGTAACCACCGTGACCAGTGATGCGATCCACGCGGATCATCTCCTCCTTGAAGAGGATGTCGTTACCGATCTTCAACACACCGATAGCGCCATAGAGATGAGCACGCATGAAGTTGGCGAGGTTGAACTTGTCGTTGGCGGAACGTACGAACATCGGACGTCCCTCAGCGAGACCGGTGACAGGTTCGCCGCTGACGTAGTTGTAGGCCATCAGACCTCCGCAGTCGGTGTCACCTTCAAGGGCTTTGTTGAAAAGCTTGCCATAGAGTTCGTTCATATCTACCTCGATACCAAGTAGTTGCTGGTACTCCTTGAATAGACCTACCCAGGCATTGATATCGCTGGTGCAGTTGTTACAGTGAACCATAGCGACCAGAGATCCGTCAGGTGTGGTGACCATGTCGATCATCTCGTAAGGTTTGCTCAGCGGCTTCTCGAGTACGATCATCGAGAATGATGAGGTTCCAGCAGAGACGTTACCTGTGCGTTGCTTGACGGCGTTGGTGGCAACCATGCCTGTGCCTGCGTCGCCCTCAGGAGGACAAACGGCACAGCCGGGTTTCAGATGGCCGGAGACGTCGAGTTTCTTAGCGCCTTCTGGAGTTAGGAAACCTGCGTTCTCACCAGCGTTGAGTGACTTGGGTAGAATGTCAAGCAGCTTCCAAGGATAGCCCTTTGGGGCAACGAGCTCGTCAAACTTTTTCACCATCGTAGCGTCGTAGGTCCTCGTAGCAGGATCGACGGGAATCATACCAGATGCGTCGCCTACACCGAGGACGAACTGACCGGTTACCTGCCAATGTACATAGCCTGCGAGGGTGGTGAGGTACTTGATGTCCTTCACGTGTTCATTATCCTCGAGGATGCACTCATACAGATGGCTGATACTCCAGCGGAGGGGGATGTTGTAGTTGAAGAGCTTGGAGAGCTCGGCAGCGGCTTTACCGGTATTGGTATTACGCCAAGTGCGGAAGGGTACGAGGATCTCCTGCTTCTCGTTGAAAGCCATATAGCCGTGCATCATAGCGGAGAAACCAATGGCGGCGAGGGTCTCGATTTCACAGTCGTACTGCTTCTGGACGTCCTTGCGGAGGTCGGCATAGCAGTCTTGCAGACCGTACCAAACGGCTTCGGTAGAGTAGGTCCAGAGACCGTCTACCAACTGATTCTCCCACTCGTGTGAGCCCTGTGCGATGGGCTTGTTGTCCTCGTCGATGAGGACGGCCTTGATGCGGGTAGAGCCAAACTCGATACCGAGAATGGCTTTACCTGCTTCGATTGTTTGTTTTGCAGTCATATCTTACTTCAGTGCTTTGTTCAACATATAGTAAACCTCGTTGTTGCGGAGCGTCTGCTTGAAGTCGGCGATGTTTGTCTGCTTGTTGATGCGGACGTACTCAATACCGAGCATCTCAGCGAAATCTTCCCAGTACTCCTCGTTGATGTCGTAGGAGAAAGCTGAGTGGTGAGTACCACCGGCGAGGATCCAGGCAGCAGCACCAATCTCGAAGGTGGGCTGGGGAATCCAGAGTGCAGAAGCAACGGGCAACTTAGGCATGGGCTTCGGCTCGATGCACTCCACCTCCTGAGAAATCAGGCGGAAACGGTTGCCGAGGTCAACGACTGTAGCCTTGATACCACGACCAGTCTTTGAGGTGAACACGAGACGGGCGGTCTGTTGCTTGCGGATACCGATTCCGAGGAAGTGTACCTCGAGCTTGGGCTTGTCAGAAGCGATGAGCGGACAAATCTCGAGCATGTGGCTCTGCAGGCAAGATGAACGCTCGCCAGCAAAGTTGAGGGTATAGTCCTCGAGGAAGGAACAACCTGTAGGCATGCCCTGCTGGATGACCCAGAGTGTGCGATAGAGACATGCGGTCTTCCAGTCGCCCTCGGCACCGAAACCGTAACCCTCTTCCATCAGACGCTGTGAAGCGAGGCCAGGAATCTGGTCGAAGCCGACGAAGTTGGGATTATTGATGTCGGCATCACCGAGGTCGTCGAAGTTGGTGGTGAAGGCAGTGGCGCCCTCATCCTTCAGCACGCGGCGCAGGGCGATCTCAGCTTTGGCAGCGTTCTTCACCTTCTCCCAATAAATGGCTTCACCGCTCTCATCGATCTTAATCGTGTATAGCTTCTTGTACTCCTCAACGAGCTCATCAGCCTCCTTATCGGTGACCTTCTTGAAATACTCCATCAGAGAGCTGACGGGATAGTAGTCGACATGATAGCCCAGACGTTGCTCGAACTCCACGCGGTCGCCATCAGTAACGGCGACGTTGTTCATGTTCATACCGAACATCAGACAGCGTACGTTGTGAGCATCAGCGACACCAGCAGCTACGCGAGCCCAAACGGCAATCTGCTTCTGGGCCTTCTCGTCCTTCCAGTAACCGCAGACCACCTTACGGGCGATGCGCATACGGGTGCAGATGTGTCCGAACTCGATGTCGCCGTGAGCACTCTGGTTCAAGTTCATGAAGTCCATGTCAATCTCGCTCCAGGGGATCTCGGCATTGTACTGAGTGTGGAAATGAAGCAGGGGTTTCTGCAGCTGCTGCAGGCCCTTGATCCACATCTTAGCGGGGGAGAAGGTGTGCATCCAGGTGATGATACCCACGCACTTCTCATCGTTGTTGGCAGCCAGCATGATCTGCTCAACTTCCTTTGAACTGTTGGCTGTGCCCTTATATACAATCTTCACAGGGATGTTGCCGCTCTTGTTCAGACCGTCGACCATCTCCTTTGAGTGACCGTCGACAGCTACGACTGCGTCACCTCCATAGAGCAACTGTGCACCAGTTACCCACCATATTTCAAAATTCTCAAATGCTTTCATTTTTTACCTTTTTACTTTTTTACTTTTTCTTCTGTCCATAATAAGCATTAGGACCATGTTTGCGCATATAGTGCTTTTCGACGAGCAATGGATTCATTGTCGTCTGCGGGTATACCGTCAATGAGATAAATGCCATTTTAGCACATTCTTCCATCACCTTAGCGTTGTATACGGCATTGGCGGGCGAGGTTCCCCATGCGAAGGGACCATGATTCTTAACCAACACTGCTGGAGTATGGTCAGGGTTGATCTTACGGATGTTCAGAATCTCGTCAACGATGACATTTCCGGTCTCCAGTTCGTACTGTCCTTTGACCTCAGCCTCGGTCATGTCTCGTGTACAAGGGATATCCTTATAGAAATAGTCGGCATGAGTGGTACCGATATTGGGGATATCCTTACCTGCTTGCGCGAATGCTGTGGCATAGGTCGAATGGGTGTGCACGACGCCTTGTATATTAGGGAAGGCCTTATATAATACAAGGTGTGTAGGGGTATCGCTCGACGGATTCAGTTCTCCGTCTACAACTTCGCCAGACTCGAGGTCTACCACCACCATATCGCTGGCTTTCATGACGTCGTAGTCGACGCCAGAGGGTTTGATGACTACCAGACCGTGCTCACGGTCGATGCCGCTGACATTTCCCCATGTAAATATCACGAGATTATGCTTTACCAGGTCCAGATTCGCCTGGAATACTTTTTCTTTCAGTTCTTCGAGCATTGTTCTATAATTTAAAAGTCGGATCTTCCTTGTAGGCCCTCTTGTTGAAGCGATATAGGAAGGCACCACGTTTTGACCCTGTTTTGTCGATGAGTTCAGTCTTCTCAATGAAGTCCATATCCTTGATGCGTTTGCGGAAGTTGCGCTTGTCGACTTCTTCGCCACTGACGGCCTCATAGAGCTTTTGGAGCTGTGTGAGGGTGAATAGGCTGGGAAGCAGTCGGAAACTGATGGGTTCGTTGGAAATCTTTTGCCGCATCATCTTTCTGGCTCGTTGAATCATCTCGTTGTGGTCGGAATATAGAGTGGGCACCTCATCGAAGTTTACCCATTCCAACCCGTATTCCTGACGCAGGCAATCATCGTAGTCTTTCACGTTGATAAGTGCGTAGTAGGCAATAGATACCACGCGCTCGCCTGGGTCACGGTCTACGTTACCAAAAGCACCAACTTGCCGCATATAGAGGTTCCGAAGTCCGGTGAGGTCGAAGAGCACACGGTTTGCAGCATCATCGACGCTCTCGTCGCTGCGAACGAAACCTCCGTAGAGACTCCATTCGCCGCGACCAGGATCCATCTGCCGTCGTCCGATCAGAATCTTCAGCTTTCCTTCGTCGAAGCCGAAGATGATACAGTCTACCGACAACCAGACTTTAGAGTGTGCACCATAAAAACTTGTCATTTCCTTAATCGTTGATTACCAGAAATAGATGTAAAATGCTACGGTGAAGCCCAGGATGATTACTGTATGAATGACATCCCAATGGTTCCAGCTGGCACGTGTGGCTGCGCGCTGCTCAGGTGTAGAAGTACCGAATACCAGACCCTGAATCTTCTTCTCATCAGGTGCTTCAGTAATCAGTGATACGAAGATAACGATGAGGCAGCATACAATCAGCATCACGCCGCAGAAGAACAGCCAGTTGAAGTCGTAGAACACAGCCTTGAACCAACTGTCACCCGCATCTGTTGCATTACTGTAGTAGACCTTTGCTCCCAGACGTGTCAGACCGATGATAATACCTGAGAGCAATCCCCACATACCACCTTTGGCAGAGGCACGTTTCCAAGTGATACCCAGCAGGAAGGCGGCAGCAATACCAGGAGCCAAGACAGACTGAACGTCCTGCAAGTAGTTATAAAGCACATTACCTACTGAGCGCATAATGGGAATCCAAAGAATACCGAGAATCACGATCACTACGGTAGCCGTTTGTCCGATACGTACGAGACTCTTCTCTGAGGTCTCGGGTTTCAGACGCTTCCAGAAGTCGATGGTGAATAGCATAGCTGAAGAGTTGAACAGTGATGCCAACGATGACATCAGCGCAGCAAGGATACCGCAGACTACGAGACCTTTCACACCTGCAGGCAGGATTTTTGCCACGAGGGTGGGGAAGGCTGCATCGGCATTAGGCGTACCGTCGGCAAGAAGAGGCAGGAAACCGCCGTCGCCAGCATACTTCTGATGCAGTGCGAAAGCAATCATACCAGGAATCAGGAACAGGAATACGGGCAACAGTTTCAGGTAAGCACCGAAGATCGTACCACGACGGGCTTCCGTCTCGTTCTTACCAGAGAGTACACGCTGTACAATATACTGGTCAGTACACCAGTACCAGAAACCGATGACAGCAGAACCAATCAGGGCACCAAGCCAAGGATACTGTGGGTCGCTGTTCGAACGCATCAGGTGAATCATCGTACCTGTAGCACCTTCGTAGTTGGGCTTTACATCACAAAGTTGCAGCATCTGATCCCAGCTGCCCAATGCCTTCATACCCAGGACGAGGATGATCAGCGAACCCAACAGCAGGATAGGCGTCTGCAGCACAGAAGTGTAGAGCACGCTCTTCATACCGCCGAAGATGGTGTAAACAGCAGTGATGAGCACAAGTCCGATAGCGGCAATCCAGAAGAAGTCGATACCCCAGAGCTCTTCGATGCCGAAGACCTGCTGGAACACCAGACCGCCTGCATATACCGTTACGGCCACCTTGGTCAGCACATAGCTGATGAGTGAGATAACCGAGAGAATAGTACGGCTCTGGGTGTTATAACGACGCTCCAGGAACTCCGGCATGGTGTAAACCATCGAACGGGAATAGAAGGGCACGAAAACCCATCCAAGAATCAGGATCATCCATCCCTGGATCTCCCAATGGGCCATAGCCATACCTGACGAAGCACCTGCACCTGCGAGTCCGATGAGGTGTTCTGAACCGATGTTCGATGCAAAGATTGATGCACCGATAGCAATCCAAGTGGCGTCTTTACCGCCTAAGAAATAGTCTGCAGAGTTGTCGTTTTTCTGAGAGACGACCCATAATACAATGCCGATCAGCGCACAACAGAAGACGCCAATGACAATCCAGTCTAATAATGCCATATTGATTTACGTTTTTAGAATATTACGATGTTAGTTTTATTTCACAGAGAATTTGTAAGCAGCGTGGCTGAAGTACTTCTCTCCAGGATTCAACACGGGTTGTACCCACTGTGGCTTGTTGGGAGAGTCGGGATACTTCTGGCTCTCAAGACATACGCTGACATGCTGAGGATATGGGCCGTGCTTGTGCTCGATGTTCAGCTCGTTGCCAACACCTTGGAAGTTTCCGCTGTATACCTGTACACCGGGCTCATTGGTAAACATCTCCATGAAGATACCGGTTTTCGGAGAATAGAGGCTGGCGCAGACCTGTGTGTCGTCGCCCTTACCGTCCTTGAACGTGTTCAGACACCAGTTGTGGTCGTAACCACCGGCATTCTGAATCTGGTCAAACTCGGACTTGATGCTGTCACCGATGGCGTGAGGCGTACGGAAGTCCATAGGTGTTCCCTCTACCGACTTGATCTCACCCGTTGGAATGTAAAGTGTGTCGCTGGGGGTGAAGTTGTCGGCATTCACGTAAAGTACCATATCATAGCCGGGCTGTGTGAAGTCACCGCTCAGGTTATAATAGTTGTGATTAGTCTGGTTGATAATTGTCGGCTTGTCGGTCTCTGCTTCCCATGTGATGTCGAGGACGTTGTCAGAGGTGACCTTATAGGTTGTAATGGCCATCACCTTGCCGGGGAAACCGTTTTCGCCATCAGCTGCGACAATCGTCAGTTTCAGGATAGAGTCTCCAACCTGTTCTGCATCGTAAACCTGATTCATCCAGCCTGTGGTGCCACCACCGTGCAGACAGTTAGGACCGTCGTTCTGCTTCAACTGGAATTCAACGTCGTTCAGCGTAAACTTGCCGTCCTTGATACGATTAGCATAACGGCCTACACTGGAACCGTAGTCAGTGGGGGAGTTGAGGGTATCAGCATACTGGGCAATGTTGTCGAAACCGAGAACAACGTCCGTAGGCTTACCGTCCTTGTCAGGAACGACGAGTGATACCACGCGACCGCCATAATTGGTGATGCATACCTCCATACCGTTAGCGTTCTTCAGGGTGAAGAGCTTCACGGGTTTGTTCTGAAGGGTTGTGTCGAACTTGGCTGGGTCAAGACCCGATACCGTGAGTACAGGAGCCTGCTGGTTACCTGCACATGCTACAAACATCAGCGCTGCTGCGCCAAGGCTCAAAAAACTACTTTTCAGTACTTTCATTTTTGTTAGCTTTAAGTTGTTATACGTTGTGATTGCAATTTGGCTGTAAATTTACAACTTATTTCCGAACCGACCAACAAAAATGACATAAAAATTGACGGTAAAGTGTAATTTTTACACCTTACCGCCAGAATTTAACCTTTATAAACACAAATTGTGCTTTCTTAGGTCACTTTTTAGCAGAGTTTGCGTGAACCGTCGCCGATGACAACATCATAGACTTTCGGCTCATGACCATACTTCTCGTTGAACTTTTTCTTAGCATCCTCAACGAACTTCTTATAGAGGTCGTTGCGGACGAGGTTGATGGTACAACCACCAAAGCCGCCACCCATGATTCGCGAACCGGTGACGCCATTCTCTTTGGCGATGTCATTCAGGAAATCGAGTTCCTCACAGGATACCTCGTAGTCCTTCGACAGACCTTCGTGGGTCTTGTACATCATCTCACCGACTTTCTCGTAGTCGCCTTCGTTCAGCGCATCGCAGACAGCCAGCACACGGTCCTTCTCACCGAGTACGAACTTGGCGCGCTTGTAGTCCTCAGCGCCAACTTCCTCCTTGACTTCCTCCAACTGCTCCCAAGTGCAGTCGCGCAGGGTCTCAAACTTACCCTCCGGATGCTTGGCGGCAATGTGTTTCACCACATTCTCACAACTGTTACGACGGTCGTTGTAGGGTGAACCGGCCAACTGGTGCTTGACCACAGAGTCGAGCAGCACGAGACGATAGCCGTCGGGCTTGAAGGGGAAGTACTCGAACTCACGACTGCGACAGTCGAGGCGCATCAGACAACCTGCCTTGCCGAAGACAGAGGCGAACTGGTCCATGATACCGCATTTCACGCCACAGTAATTGTGCTCTGTAGCCTGACCGGCGAGAACCATATCCCACTGGCTGATCTTATTGTCGGCAAAGATGTCGTTCAGACCACAGGCAATACAGCTTTCCATAGCGGCTGAAGACGACATACCTGCGCCCAGGGGAACATCACCTGCAAAGGCGATATTAAATCCTTTAATGGGTGCGCCCAATTTCTTCATTTCCAAAGCGATACCGTAAATATAACGAGCCCAACTTGCACGTGGTCCGTCAGGATCGGAAAGCTTGAAGTCTACGCGGTCCTTCAGGTCGATGGCGTAAGCCATTATGGTATCTTCTGTATCGTTGGCACGCATCTCGGCCATAATACCTTTATCAACAGCTCCAGGAAACACAAAACCACCATTATAGTCGGTGTGCTCACCGATAAGGTTGATACGTCCAGGAGAAGCATATACGTTGCCGGTCTTTCCATCAAAGTGCTTGATGAAACGGCTTCTTACAAATTCAATATCCATCATGATAATTCGTAATTAATAATTAATAATGCATAATTAGTCTACCTTGATGTCTGTATTCACATTCTTGCAACCGATAAGCGCATAGAACAGGATATAGGCCAACATGGCGATAACCAGCCAATAGCTGAAAATCGGTCCGGCTGACTTCGCAATAGCCTCCTGGATCAACGGCATGATACCACCGCCGACAACCATCGTCATGAAGATACCGGATGCTGCCTCAGTGTATTTGCCGAGGCCCTCAACGGAGAGGTTGAAGATACCACCCCACATAATAGAGGTACAGAGACCGCAGGCGGGGATGATAAAGCTCTTGGCCGGCACATCATGTCCATTGAAACCGATGGTGACTGTCTCTGGCATGAAGATGGCGATCAACAGTAATGCGATTGCAACAGCGCTGACTGTCGACAGCTGTAACTTCGTAGAAACCTTACCGGAGATGGCGCTGGAGCATGCACGTCCGATCATCATCAGGAGCCAGTAGGCTGCTGCCAGCGTACCACCGACGGCTGCTGCACCCTCGAAACCGAGGTCGGTGACGTAGAAGTTCAACTCCATGGGGATACCGATTTCGATACCGACATAGAAGAAGATGGCAATCACGCCCAGCACACAATGGCGGAAAGCCAATGGACTGCGCTCATACTTGGGTTGTACCTTACCGAGTGTAGGCTCAGGGATGCTCACACGGCTGATAATGACAAACGAGATGGCAAAGACGGCCATACCGATAAAGAGTAGGGGAGCCACGTCGCTCATGCTCGTGTCTTTCGTGACGGTACCTACGAGGATACCAGCCAATAGCGGGGTCAGCGTACCGGTGAGTGAGTTCATCGTACCACCGATCTGGATGAGCTGGTTACCTTTGTTTCCACCACCACCAAGCAGGTTCAGCATCGGGTTCACCACGGTGTTCAGCATGCAGACGCAGAAACCGCAGATAAAAGCGCCCAACAGATAGATAATCAGGTTGAGGGCCACAGGAATGCTGTCGTATGTAAAGACGTATGTGCCGGCTCCCACGAGGCTCGAGAGATACTGGAACACCAGACCCACGATACCGACAATCAGTGCCGTCAGCGCTGTCTTCTTATAGCCATACTTGACCAACATCTTTCCTGCCGGAATACCCATGAAGAGATAGGCGGCAAAGTTCATCAGGTTACCCCATGCTTTTGCAAAGGGATACTCGAATCCCCAGATATTGCCGAATGGTGCACCCATGTTCGTGACGAAACTGATCATCGCGAAGATGAAGCACATGGTGATAATGGCAACCAACTTGCCATTGTTCTTGGTCTCAGTCATAATGTCCTGTTTATGTTGTTGTGGTTGATTACTCTACGACACCAAAGCGATAGATCGTCTTCTGCTTGTAGCGCTGACCTGGATTCAGGATGACGCTGGGGAAGTAAGGACGGTTGGGGGTGTCGGGGAAGTGCTGAGCCTCGAAGCATACAGCAGAACGGAACGGGAACGTACATCCGTTAGCGCCCTTGTAGCCAGTGGCGTAGTTGGCGGTGTAAAGCTGCATACCGGGTTCGGTGGTGAAGACTTCCATCGTACGTCCGCTCTTCGGTTCTGTCACCTTGGCGGCAAAACTCAGTTCGCCCTCTTCGCGCTTGTTCAGCACGTAGTTGTGGTCGAAGCCCTTACCGAACTTGATCTGCTCGTGGTCAGCCTCGATGTCCTGTCCGAAGGGTTTCGGCTTGCGGAAGTCGAACGGTGTACCTTCAACCTTCAGGATCTCACCTGTAGGAATGGCGGTAGCGTCAGTAGGCAGATAGAAGTCTGCATTGATCTCACAGATCTGATCCAGGATGTCGGGTGTGGGATCAGCGGTACCGGCCAGTGAGAAGAAGGCGTGATGCGTCAGGTTCACGATGGTCTTCTTGTTCGTGGTAGCCAGATATTCGATCACCAGTTCGTTCAGATCGGTGAAGGTGAATTCTACCGTCACGTCCAATTCGCCGGTATAGCCTTCCTCACCGTATGATGAGATGCGGTGCAGGGCGAGAGCACGGGGACCCATCTGACGGGCGTCCCAAACCTTGGCGTTGAAACCTACAGCACCTCCGTGAAGGTGGTTGGGGCCGTCGTTGAGTGCCACCTGGTAGTCCTTGCCGTTCAGGGTGAACTGACCTTTGCAGATACGGTTACCCCAACGACCGATAAGGGTCGAGAGGTAAGGCTCCTTACCGCTGGTGAGCTGTTGGATACTGTCGTGACCTTGGATCACGTTTGCTACGTTGCCATTCTTGTCGGGGACCATAATCGCACAGATTGCACCTCCATAGTTAGAGATGGCGACTTCGTAACCCTTACGGTTCCTGAGAATGTACAAATCGGTTTTCTTACCATTAATCGTGGCCTGGAAGTTCTCCCGCTTCAGACCACACAGATTCGCTGTTTCTGTTGTATTAGCCATAATTGATATGTTTTTAGTTACAAAACTATCTGTCTGCAAAGTAACAGAAAAAAATCCAAACAGACAAAGGAAACAACGAAAAAAATGTTGAAGGATGTCTTAAAAAAAACTAAATGCAATTTTTGAAGAAGTCAGCAACGACGTAACTGCTGCCTCCTACGAAGATGAAATCGTCTGATGCACAGGACTTTCTGGCATTTTGCCAGGCTTCTGCGACGCTGGGGAAGCTTTCTCCGTGAAGACCGTGCTGTTCACCGATAATTTTGAGCACATTCTCCGAAACGGCACGTTTGGTGTCTGCCTTGGTGAAGTGATAGATGGCGTCTTTGGGCAGTAATTCCATGATACCGTCCATGTCTTTATCGTCTACGAGACCGAAGATGATGTGCATCTTTCTGCACTCCACCTGACTCAGCTGCCGACTGATATACTGCCATCCTCCGACGTTGTGACCTGTGTCGCATATCACCTTTGGCGATTCAGATACCGTCTGCCAACGGCCTCTCAGCCCGGTGATCTCACAGACCGACTTAAAGCCCTTGGCCACTTCCTGTCCTTTGGTCTCCGAATTGTCATCGTCGGCAAAGCGGTACATATAGCCTTCGTCTTCCAGGATCCTGCAGGCGGTCAGGATGGTGTTGGCGTTTTTCTCCTGACAGAAACCTTGCAATTCACCATATACCAGTCCGTAGTGCGCTGTGGTATAGCGGATGCCTAAGTTCGCCTCTCCTACGCTGATCACCTCGGGGTGGTCTTCGGCGAAGGTGACAGGTGCGCCGGTCTCTTGGGCGACAGCCTCAAACACCATGCGTGTCTCTGGTGTCGTCTCGCCGATGACCACGGGTACACCTTTTTTCATAATACCGGCTTTCTCCATCGCGATCTGTTCCAGCGAGCTGCCCAGCAGTTTGGTGTGGTCCAGACTGATGTTGGTGATCACGGAGAGTATCGGGGTGATGATGTTCGTGCAGTCCAGTCGTCCGCCGAGTCCTACTTCGATGACGGCGATGTCTACCTCCATATCCTTGAAGTATTTGAAGGCCATCGCTGTGGTCACCTCGAAGAACGAGGGATGCAGGGGTTCGAAGAAACTCTTCTCCTTCTCCACAAAGCTGACGACGTAGTTTTCGTCGATGGGATGTCCGTTGACGCGGATACGTTCCGAGAAGTCAACGAGGTGTGGCGACGTATAGAGACCTGTCTTGTAACCGCACTCCTGCAGGATGGCGGCGATGGTGTGGGCACATGAGCCTTTGCCGTTGGTGCCGGCCACGTGGATGGTCTTGTACGCCTGATGAGGGTGTCCGAAGTGTTCATCCAGCTTCAGCGTATTGTCCAGTCCTTCCTTATACCCCGATGCGCCTTGCTTCTCGAACATCGGCATCTGGTTGAACAGGTAGTTGCAGGTCTCTCTATATGTCATTGCTTAGTTGAAATAGTTCTTGAAACGTTGGAAGATCGAGTCGCGGGTCTGCTTGTCGCCCTTGAAGTTGTCGCTGTTCTTGAAACGTTCGATGGCCTCCTTCTCTTCGCGACTCAGGGTCTTCGGCACATAGACGCTGATGTTCACCACCAGGTCGCCCTTGCCCGAGCCGTAGCCCTGTACTGCGGGCAGGCCTTTTCCTCTCAGTCGGAGGGTCTTACCAGGCTGCGTACCGTTGTCGAGTTTCACCTTCAACTTGCCGCCGTCGATGGTGGGAATCTCCACGTCACCGCCAAGGGCTGCTGTAGGGAAGTCTAACAAGAGATTGTATATCAGGTCGTTACCATCGCGTACGAAGGTGTCGTTTTCTTCTTCCTCGATGAACACCTGGATGTCGCCTGCGATGCCGTTGTGCTTGCCGGCATTACCCTTGCCAGGTACATTCACCACCATACCTTCGGCTACACCGGCGGGGATGTTGATCTCCACCACTTCCTCGCCTTTCTCGATACCTGTGCCGCCGCAGTGCTTACACTTGTTCTTGATCACCTGACCCTCACCGCCACAGGTGGGACAGACGCTCTGCTGCTGCATCATACCGAAGATGCTCTGTGTGGTGTGTGTGATGACACCTTGTCCGTGACAGGTAGGACACTGTTCCTTACCGCTGCCGGCCTCTGCACCGCTACCGCTACAGTGGGGACATGGGATGTCCTTACGCACCTTGAATTTCTTGGTGACGCCCTGATTGATCTCCTGCAGCGAGAGTTTCACCTTCAGCCGCAGGTCGCTGCCGCGATGCTGTTGCGGACGTCTCGGACCGCCTCCAAAGCCTCCGAAGCCGTGACCGCCGAAGATGTCGCCGAACATCGAGAAGATGTCGTCCATATTCATCGACGCACCGCCGAAGCCGCTGAAGTCGAAGCCGCCGCCCATTCCAGGACCGTTGAAGCCGAACTGGTCGTACTGCTGACGGGTCTTCGGGTCGTGCAGCACGTTATAGGCCTCGGCAGCTTCCTTGAATTTCTCTTCTGCCTCTTTGTCACCCGGATTACGGTCGGGGTGATATTTGATGGCTATCTTGCGATACGCCTTCTTGATCTCGTCCTCTGATGCGCCTTTCTCGACGCCCAGTACCTCGTAGTAGTCTCTTTTTTGTGCCATATTATCTTTGTTAACGACAACTTAGACAACTCAAACAACATTTCGGACTTTGTCCGAATAAAAGTGTTGTCCCTGTTGTCAAAGTTGTCGTCATAAATATTATTTTTTCTTATTATATTTCATTGGCCGACGGCGACTTTTGCGTGGCGGATGACTTTGTCGTTCAGTTTGTAGCCCTGTTGCAGACAGTCGATGACCTTACCCTTCTTGTCATCGCCCATTCCCGGTACCATGGCCACAGCCTCGTGTACGTCGGTGTCGAAGTCGGCATCCTCAGTCTCGATCTTGCTCACACCCTGGGCCTCAAGGGCCTTCATGAATTTCTGGTAGATCAGTTCCATACCCTCACGCAGCACGGCGGGGTCGTCGGTCTTCGCACCGTTCTCGATGGCGCGCTCCATATCGTCGAGCACGGGAAGGATGGCGGTGATGGTCTTCTCGCCACCGTTCAGGATCAGCTCAGCGCGCTCCTTCAGCGTACGTTTGCGGTAGTTGTCAAACTCAGCGGCCTTATACAGCAGCTGGCTCTTCAGTTCTGCGATTTCTGCCTGAGCGACCTCCAGAGGGTCTTTTTCTTCGGCGTTTTCTGCATTCTCAGATTCCTCGGAATTCTCGGAATTCTCTGCCTGATTGTCAGTTTCTTCGAGGGGAGTCTCGTTCAGTGTCTCCTCATCCTCGATCTTAATATCTTTTTTTGTCATAATAGCGGTTGTTAAAAGTCTTTGCTTACCTCCATGCAAATATCATGCCATTAGGCATACAGCTCTGCCTTTTTCGCCTTGATGGCCTCATCGTAGATATAGTCATCGTAGGTCATCAGCTTGTCGATCGTGCCCTTCGGTGTCAGTTCGATGATGCGGTCGGCCACCGTGTTGATGAACTCATGGTCGTGTGAGGCAAACAGGATGTTGCCCTTGAACTGGATGAGGTTGTTGTTGAAGGCCTGAATCGATTCGAGGTCCAGGTGGTTCGTCGGGGTGTCGAGAATCAGACAGTTGGCGTTCTTCAGCTGCATGCGTGCGATCATACAACGCATCTTCTCGCCTCCGGAGAGCACATTCACGTGTTTCAGCACATCCTCCTCCTTGAAGAGCATACGTCCGAGGAACGACTTCATCGTCACCTCGTTGCCGGGTCCCCACTGTGAGAGCCAGTCTACGAGGTTCATCTCCGACTGGAAGAACTCGGTGTTGTCGAGTGGGAGATAGGCGGTGGTGATGGTCACGCCCCACTTATAGGTACCGGCCTGCGCCTCGCGGTTGCCGTTGATGATCTCGAAGAGAGCGGTCATCGCCTTGGGGTTATGCGAGAGGAAGACGGTCTTCTGTCCCTTCTCGATGGTGAAGTTCACGTTGTCGAACAGCACCGTTCCGTCGGCATCTACGGCCTTCAGGCCTTCCACTTCGAGGATCTGTGTACCAGGCTCGCGCTCCATCGAGAAGATGACACCCGGATACTTACGGGTAGAAGGTGTGATCTCCTCCACGTTCAGTTTCTCCAGCATCTTCTTACGTGAGGTGGTCTGCTTTGACTTGGCCACGTTGGCTGAGAATCGGCGGATGAACTCCTCCAGCTGCTTCTTCTTCTCCTCGGCCTTCATCTTCTGGTTCTGGGCCTGACGCAGGGCCAGCTGTGAACTCTCGTACCAGAACGAGTAGTTACCCGAGAACAGCGTCACCTTGCCGAAGTCGATGTCTACGGTCTGTGTCGAGACGGCGTCGAGGAAGTGACGGTCGTGCGACACCACGAGCACACACTGCTCCAGGTTCGACAGGTATTCCTCCAGCCACTGCACGGTGTCGAGGTCGAGGTCGTTGGTGGGCTCGTCGAGCAACAGGTTGTCGGGATGTCCGAACAGCGCCTTGGCCAGCATCACGCGCACCTTCTCGTTGTTCGAGATCTCTGCCATCTGCTTGTAGTGCTGCGGCTCCTGTACGCCCAGGTTCTGCAACAGCTGTGCGGCCTCGCTTTCGGCTTCCCAGCCGTTCATCTCGGCGAAGGCCATCTCCAGTTCGGCGGCTCTCACACCGTCTTCTTCGGTCATCTCGGGCTTCGCATAGAGGGCTTCGCGCTCCTTCATGTTCTGCCACAGAGGCTGGTGACCCATCAGCACGGTGTTCATCACCGTGTGCTCGTCATATTTGAAGTGATCCTGCTCCAGCACGCTCAGTCGCTCGCCGGGTTGCATCTCGATCGTACCCTTGTTGGCCTCCAGCTCGCCGCTGATGGCACGCAGCAGGGTCGACTTACCTGCGCCGTTGGCACCGATGATGCCGTAGATGTTACCGCTTGTAAACTTCAGGTTCACGTCCTTATAGAGAACCTTTTTTCCGAATTGTATCTGCAGATTGGTTACTGTTATCATCTCTTTTTCTTATACCTTATTATATATATAGTAATTTTGAGGGTGCAAAGGTACGAAAAAGCGCGCAAAAAACCAAATTTATTTTGAGAATTTTAAATAAAATACCGTACGGCGGCCTTCATGCTCATCGCCGACGATGACGCGCGCGACCACGCCAACCGTGAGAAGGCCCTCGCCTTAGGACAGAAGTGGCGCGATGCCGGCTACTACGTCATCTCCATGCGCGATGACTTCCGGACCATCTACCTCCCCGGCGTCATAAAAACCGACTTCACCTTCGAATAACATCACAAAAAAACTCCCGCCATCCGGCGGGAGTTTTGGTTAAAACGGCCCATACCCCATACACGAGGTCGTGGTTATCGCCGTGACGAACGCCGTGAGCGCAGCTACTATCATCTTCACCGCAATCTCAACAATCCGATTCTTCTTCATAGGCAAACCTTATTATGCATTATGCATTATTAATTATGCATTAATTTTGGTCTCCTTCCTCGCCATCGCTACCCGAGTTGATCACCAGCGTCGAGGCCTGTGCCGGCATCTGGAACGTACCCACGTACTCACCATCGTTCTCAGTCAGCGAGACGTTCGAACCGTTCAGGGTTGCGCTAGGGATTTGTCCCTCAGCAGGCGTCACTGCGATGTAGACGTTCGCACCGCTCTCCAGCGTATCACCACTGTTGATGGTCTCCTCACTGTCGTTCTTCACGGTTGAGGTACCACTACCTGACTTCGTGATGGTCAGTGCGAAGCTGGTCCCCTGGTTCTGGTCACCGCTCTGTGAGCCGGAATTACCGCCCTGCTCCGAGCCGCCACTGTTTCCGCCAGTTCCGGTGCCTGAGCCGCCACTTGGCGCACTGCCGCCATTGGCTGCGTTCTTGGCCTCGGCGATCTGGGCAGCGGCCTTGTCGGTCCAGCCCAGCTTGCCGTCCTTGTTCAGTTCCTCGCGGGTGTACTCACCGGTGGCCTGAGCCAGCAGCTTCAGCGAATGTACGGCAGGACCCGTCTTGTCGGTCTTCTTCATCGTGCCGATGCTGGCGGAGATGGTCTTGTCGGCGTCGGCGTCGTACAGCTTCGAGCAGCCGTTACCGATACAGCTCACCTTGAAGATGGCCAGGTTGTCTACTTTGACGGTGTTACCCATCAGGGTCTGTTCACGGGTACACTTCACGAAGTCGCGCAGGATACCCTCGATGGTTCCTTCCGAGAACGGCGTGTTGTGTTCCGCCATGTGAACCGCCATGTCATGGATGTTCAGCGTCTGTTTCTAACTTACTCGCGGATACCACTTACCGTAGGCATCAGAGTGCGAGTTCTGGTTTTGTGAAAGATAAAGTTCAAGCATAATTCCTTAATTTTTTAAATGTGTAATTGTTGTTTGTTTTGTTCATTTGTTTGGCAACGTTGCGGGTCGCCGTTCCGCATCTCCGGTCATTCAGGTTTGGCGCCTTATCATCCCTTATTTCCTTTGACATTGCAAAATTACTAAAACTTTTTTCGGGAATATCTGTTATGATACATTATAATAGATTTTCATTCGTTATTCTCAGATTTTTTTTGTAACTTTGCATCACTAGTGTCCACTAAATAATAGTGGAGATGTTTGTAAATTACTTAAATATAGAGTTTTAGAGCAGAAAATTGACGGTGACGATTTGAATTGACTACTTTTGCAATCCAAAAGCAAATCAGTCATTCGATGAACACCGGAAAATATATCTTCGCTCAGCTCATAGAGTTCTTGCCACAGAGAATCTTTGATAGAATTGTAATGAAATACGAAGGGAATAAATACGTGAAGCATTTCACATGCTGGAACCAGTTGCTCGTCATGATGTTCGGGCAGCTGAGCAACCGTGACAGCCTTCGTGATCTGACCAGTATTATTTCTGCGCATTCCAATAAGGCCTATCATCTTGGCTTTGGCAAGAACGTAACGAGAAGCAATCTCGCAAAGGTCAACGAGAGACGAGAACCTCTTATCTTCGAAGAGTTTGCCTACCATATGATAGACATTGCGAGACGAAAGAGAATCTACAAAGAGTTTGAGATAGAAGGGACGGTATTTGCCTTTGACTCGACTACTATCGATCTTTGCTTGAGCGTCTTCTGGTGGGCAAAGTTTCGCCGTACAAGAGCGGGCATCAAGATGCATACGCTCTATGAAATTCAGACGGATATTCCTACGTTCATCCACATTACTGAGGCGAAGGTACACGACCAACGAGCAATGGACGAGATCCCTTATGAACAGGGAGCTTACTATGTGTTTGACCGAGGATACTTTGACCTGAAGAGACTCTATCATATCAATGAAATTGAAGCCTATTTTGTGATAAG
>JAEEGI010004497.1_pt1 | contig 32607 bp, 19 predicted proteins | sample 8958751 | NCBI WGS metagenome assembly JAEEGI01 (sample SAMN16246545, study PRJNA631951) | gut metagenome | biome: gut microbiome; feature: rumen; material: KS-attached | host: Bos | place: Iran: Karaj | collected 2018-10
TCATCCCGCGAGAAGGTGGAAACGGGCAAAACACCTTGTTTTTCATCCAGATACACTTGCAGACAGCTGTCTTGCCCAACGAGAATGAGGTCGTCGAAAGCGTCAATGTAGAGTTTTTCAAAGAGTTGGTCAAAGTCCTTGTGGGCTTGTTCAATGCCTTCTGTGTCGAGGACGACCATCGATGAAGTCTTGGGTTTGTTCTCCAAAAGGTAGATTTTCCCATCCAAAAACGCGATGTCGGCAATGTTGCGGTTGGAGCCAGAGCGGTAAAAGTCCTTGTTTGCCGAGACGCCAACTTCTTGAAGGTCGTAACTCATCTTGCGCATACGGAAACTGACGTTGATAGAATCGCGCTGCAACTGTCTTGGCGTGAGGCTCACTACCGTATCCTGATAGCCGATGCACGAATAATAAAGGTTGACGGTCTCCGAGCGGTCGAAAAGCGGCAGTTCGTAACGCCCTTTGGCATCGGTGCTGGTGCCGTATGGGGTGTTCACGATGCTGATGTTCACGTTCTCCAAGCCGAGGTTGCCGTAAACGGTGGTTTTAGTTTGGGCGAAAAGCGAAGAAGCAAAGAATAGCAATAGCAAAGCAAAAACAGAGTTCTTTTTCATAACGCACTCATTTTACGGTGATTGTGGCATGTTTATATTCTTTCCCGTCATCAAAGCGTAGCAGATACTCGCCCTTGTAAAGCGCCAACTTGAATTCGCTTTCATCCTTGCCGTACATATACTGGTCGATGGGGACGCATTGCTCGCCTTCCGATTTCAGGAACGCGCTCACGCAGCCTTCGGGGAAGCCGCTTTCGTCGATGAAGCGGCGGTCGAGGGTGAAAAGCACCTTGCCGTTGTAAAGTTTCCAGTCGGGGATGTTGTCTTCGATAAAGCGCGTGCGCGGCAGGCAGCAGGTGGCATCCATGCCTGAGTTGTTTGGATAGATGTGTTTCACAGTATCATAACAGATAATCGGCTCACGGACGGGCAGGGCATCAATGCGGTTAAAAAATGCGGTACGCAGCGAGTCCATACTTTCGTATTGTTCAGAGAAAGTCATGACGCTGCAATCCATCGTAAACGGGTCAATACCTGTCTTTTCCTTGAAAAACCCACCCATCATCGACCATCCTTTGCGGTCGGTGATATGCCCCATACCTCCTAAAAGCAAAAACTTTGCTTCGGGATCTTTGTCAAGAATGTTCTTGATCAGGTTATCTGCTTCACTACTCTCGCGGTCAACGCCCCAACCATCGGACTCGTAGGGCACCAGAGTATAGCCTATATTGAGCGCCGTCCTCAGCAGGTCACCGAAAACAGGTTCATCGCTATAGAATCCCGTCTCGCCAAGTAGCACGGTGTGCCGCTCGTTCACCAAGGAGTCTTTAGCAAATAAGGTTTCTGCGGCAAAGTAACGGTATCCGTTTTGGTAGCATTTTTCCAACCAACTGATAACAAAAGCCCTGCTATGGGGATTAAAATGCATCTCGTTAAGCATGATGACACGATTGTTTTCGATAATGCTGTCCATTACTTCCGACAAAGGTATTGTTCTCACATTTTCATAAGTACTAGCCAAACGCGTCTTGTCTGAAAACAAATTGCCTTTTTCGGCCATACGCATGGCGTCCTTGTAATGCCCTACCCTAGAATAAAGGATACTCATAAGGTCATTATAAGGTCGCTCAAATTGTGACCCGACACAAAGGCTGTCCATATTGATGAGTTTCTTCAACGAACGATAGCTGAATCCATCTTCCTTGGCTACAGCGTATGGATTTTGAAGTTCGTTTTGCGCCACGGCGCTTTGAAAAGTTAATGCTGACAAAAGCAATAGAATGTAAATCTTTTTCATAGAGTGTGATTTTTGATGGTTTAACTAGGAAAAATCCAAGTTAAATACTACAAAAATCATACCGATTTTTATAAATAACTAATCAAAATATCAGTCTATTCTTACCTGATACAATGCCTTCCGGTGGTTGATGCCCGTGGGATAAATGAAATACAAAACGCCATCGTGAATCCTCATATTCTGAGCAAAAGGATAGCCGCTGAGGTCCATCACGGAGGTGGCCGTTCCGGTTTTCAGGTCGATGCGCTTCAGGGTATAGATGCCATCGTTGACGAAGAAGGTGTAGAATTCCTTCCTTGCTGCGTCATACAACATTTTCTGTTTCCAGCTGCGGTCGAGTTCCATCTTGCCGTTCCATTTGCGGTATTCGTGGAAGGTGAGGGGATAGTGCTCCAATTCATTGCCGACGGCATCGAAGACAATGGTCTCATGGTCGGTGTAGGCAAAGAGGTAGAACTTGTTGTCGATGGCGTAAATCGGGTTATAGATAGGGGCGGCAACCCAAAAGTTAGCACCGATTCCGCCAGTATGTAACAGTAGCCAGATGTCATCGCGGGCTTCCTCGTCTACGATGTAATGCAAAAGGTAAGGCTCCTTGTCGCTGCCGAGGATGTTGCAGTAATAGCCTATTTCCTTGTTGTAATAGAAATAACGTCCTGTGATGAAAACACTGTCGGAGGCGGCCACGATGGTGGAAAACTTGTCGTAGAAGGTCTTTCTCGACATGGAATGATAGAAGTTCATCAGTATTTTCTTTCCGTTGTCCAGTTCCATGAATCCAACTTGGCTGGCTTGATAGTCGTTGATGGCATAAATGTCGCCGAAAGCGTCTTTGGTGATGTACTTGTAGCGCGACGATATTTTCATTTCGTGGAGCGTGTCCATGTCGAAGGAAAGGTGGAGCAGTGCCGAGTTTCGGCGGCGGTAGGCAATCAAATAAATGCCATCCTCACGGAGGGTGTAGTCGATGACGGTCATTACTGGGTTATCAAAGGCTATGTGAGGCGCGTTGGCCGTCACTTCCACTTCAAGCAACTCATGGCTTTTGGTTTTCATTTTGATTGTCAAGTTCTTGCCGTTGATGTCTTTGTCTTTTATGGTGTAATAGGTCGGCTCAAAGACCATGTGCGCGAAGCGGAGTTTCAAGCCTGTTTGGGCATAACCATAAGTGAAACGCCCCTGCTCGTCGGTGACTGAAACGAGCAGTGAGTCGTAGGCATAGACGCTTACATTCTCAATGGCTTTGCCGTTCTCGTCTTTGCAGTAGCCTTGGATGATTTGGCGTTCTTGGGCAAAGACCTGGTGGATGAAACCAAGGCCTAAAAGCAATAGAAATAGAGTCGACTTTTTCATGGTAGGGATGATTATTGACGTCCAAAAATAGAAATAATTTCAATTCAAATGCAAATTATTATACTTTAAATCTAATTTTTCTTTTTCGGTGACAAAAATGAGCAATAAAGCCATAGCTGTGTTTTTGAAAAAATCGTGTCCAATTAATGGCGATTATATGTGTAAAAACCCTATTTTTGCCCAATCAAACCGATGCCCATGACCGCTTTCGATTTCTTCAATATCCTCTGCTCGATTCCGAAGACGCTGCGCTTCAATCTGCATTATTTTCCACTGAAAACGGCATTGAAGCTGCCAGTGGTGGTTTCACATCGCACCTATCTGCGTGAGCTACACGGCAAGGTCGAACTACCCGAAAAGGTGGAAAGGGCAATGGTGAAAATCGGCTTCGGTGATGTGGGACACTACGACCGCAAACGCTCACGCAGCATTTGGCAGGTGAGCGGCACGGTCGGTTTCGGCGGCAAGGCGAGCATCGGGCATGGCTCGAAGATTTCGGTGCGTGGAGACTTACATCTCGGCGATGGTTTCAACATGACGGCTGAAAGCACCATTGTCTGCGCCAAGGAAATCCGTTTCGGCAATGACTGCCTGTTGAGTTGGGACATCCTCGTGATGGATACCGATGAACATCCCCTATACAATAATGAGAATGCGCGCATCAATCCCGACAAGGCCATCCTCGTGGGCGACCATGTGTGGATTGGGTGCAAGTGCGTGTTGCTGAAAGGTGCCGTGGTGCCCCACAACACGGTTGTGGCAGCAGGCACGCTGCTGACCTCGTCCTTCAGCGGCGAGCATCAAGTCATCGGTGGCAACCCACCAACTGCCCTCAAGCACGACATCCGCTGGGAACATTGATGAGGGAATACACTTCGTGTAGAAATGCTTTGCATTCGGCGCAGCCAAATCATTCAAAAATCTGTTTTAAAATCTAATCAAAATACAATTGTTTGATTTTGAAAGATTTTTATTTGATTTTTGAGAGATTTCTTGCGAAGCAATCCCGTAAAAATTACAAAGCGTCAATGACGGTGCAGAGGTTCTCGAAGATTTGCGGGATCTCGCCCACGCCGTTCACCGCATGCAGGTTGTCTTTGCCTTGGTAGAAATCGAGCACAGGACGCGTCTTCTCTTCATACTCCACGAAGCGGTGCTTGATGGAGTCGAGGTTGTCGTCGGCGCGACCGCTGGTCTTGCCACGTTCAAGCATGCGCTCGATGAGGAGTTCCTCGGGCACTTCAAGGCTCAACACGCCCGTCAGCGACATGCCGAATTTTTCCATCATCTCGTCCAGGATCTCGGCTTGGCGCACGGTGCGCGGATAGCCGTCAAAAAGGAAACCGGCCGAGTCCATGTTCTCGGAGAGTTTCTTCTCGATGATCTGGGCCACGATCTCGTCGGAAACGAGGTTGCCTTGGCTGATGATTTCCTTCACTTGAAGACCTAATTCACTTTCGGCTGCAATTTCCTCGCGGAGGATTTCACCGGTGGAGATATAGGTCAGGTTATATTTCTCGCGCAGGAACTGCGACTGCGTTCCTTTGCCTGCCCCGGGAGGGCCGAAGAGTACGATGTTTAGCATGTTGTTGTTTGTTTTTGGTTGGCTATTGGCTGCTGGCTATTGGCTGCTGGCAACTTTCACTTAGGTGTGTAGTTAGTTCTTCTTCATGAAGTTGCCAAAAGCCAGAGGCCAGGAGCCAGAGGCCGTTTATTCAATGATTTTATAAATATCCGGCAAATTTCTCCCTTGTTGGTCATAATCCAATCCGTAGCCCACGATGAACTCGTTGCCGATGTCCATGCCTTTGTAGTCGATAGGGTAGGTATATTGGAAATTGTTCGGCTTGAAGAACAGGGTGGCGATGCGTACGTCGGAGGCCTTCAAGTCGCGGAGTTTCTGGGTGGTATAGCGCAAGGTATGGCCTGTGTCGACGATGTCTTCCACGATGACCACATGGCGGCCGTTCAGGGGATGGTCCAAGCCGATGAGTTCGCGGACGACGTTGGTGGTCTCCGTTCCTGCGTATGACGACAGCTTGACGAACGAGATTTCGCAGGGAATCGTCAGTCGTTTGAACAGCTCAGAAGCGAACATAAAGGCGCCGTTGAGAATCACGAGAAACAACGGATTCATGCCGTCCAAGTCGTGGTTGATTTGGTCTGCCACTTTTTGGATGCTGCTTTCGATTTTTTCTTGGGGGATGTACAGCCCAAATTCCTTGTCAATAACTTTTACTGTTTTCATTTTCAAAGGATTGAGATTTGTTTGCCCTTCTGATAAGGCGATACAAATATACAAAATGCTTCTATTGGGTCAACCGCATGGGGAAAAAAACTATTTTTGCGTTCAAAACTATGGCCTATGGCGAATGGCCCATGGCTCGCTTAGGCCAAAGGCTCATGCTTGACCTTTTGCGTGAAGCGAGCCATAGTCATAGGCCATCAGCCATCGGCCAACTGAATAACTGAACAACTAAACAACTGACAACTGATATGACTCCAATAGTAAGCATCATCATGGGAAGCACCAGCGACCTTCCCGTTCTCGAAAAAGCCGCACAGTTCTTCGACGAGATGGAAATCCCGTTCGAGATGAACGCCCTTAGCGCGCATCGCACCCCGCAAGAGGTTGAAACCTTCGCCCGCGAAGCCCAAGGTCGCGGCATCAAAGTGATTATCGCCGCCGCTGGCATGGCCGCCGCTTTGCCTGGCGTGATTGCAGCCAACACCACCCTACCCGTCATCGGCGTGCCTGTGAAGGGTATGCTCGACGGTTTGGATGCCATGCTGTCGATCATCCAGATGCCTCCTGGCATCCCTGTGGCCACGGTAGGTGTAAATGGCGCCCTCAATGCCGCTATCCTTGCCGCCGAAATGCTGGCTTTAGGCGACGCACAAATCGCTGCCAAAGTGGCGAATTACAAGGATAATCTGAAGAATAAGATTACAAAGGCCAACGCCGAACTGAAAGAGGTGCAGTATAAATACAAGACAAACTGATTTGGTATAGAAAACAGTAGAGACGGTGCATGCACCGTCTCTACAAATCAACTAAAACCAAATCATTATGAAAAAAAGCACTTACTTTATTCTTTTATTACCTTTTCATGGTAGCTCGTCCCGTCTTTCATCGTGACGCGCAGTGTGTATACCCCGGAGGACATCTTGTTCATGTCGATACTTTGAATGTTGTTGCGCCTTGTGGCAACCAGGCAACCAGCAAGGTTATAAAGTTCAACGCTCTCGGGCTCAACGCCGTCATCGAAGCGGAGGTTCAGCTGGTTTTTCACGGGGTTGGGGTAAAGGGTGAAAGGTTTTTTGTTACTTGTCATTTCAGGAGTGTTGTCATAATCGTCGTGTAGGGTGACAATATAAGCGCAGTAGCGCGAGTATCTCCTTCCGATGTAGCCTACCGCGATGTCGCCATTCTTTAGTGTGATTAAACTGGTTCCAATGTATGCAATGACTTGATTGCCGGGCAAGTCAATTTCCCAATTCAAGTTCAGGTCGTTGTCGAGTCTTACCATTGAAGCTTTGTATTGGTTCTGTTTGTCATACAGTTGATAGACGGAACCGTCGTCGGCGACCAAGGTCTGACGCGGGAAACAATGGCTGAGGCCAAACATGGGCGATGCTTTGATGAGGTTGTGGTCCATGTCGAGTCTGGCCACTCCTACGCCACCTGCGGTTGGCGACAGCCTGGAGGTTTGAACGGCAATCAGATAGGTGTCGTCTTCAAGAGGGACGATGTGTTCGTTGTTGCCACCATCATAACCCATGTTTTCATCTAATTGTTTGTACAAGTGTCTGCCGATGAGGTTGAAGTCGGCGTCGAAGAAGTAGCCGATGATGGGCCATGGGCCGGAAGCCGGATAATAGCCTCCCATCAGGTAATAGGTTAGAGGCGACTCGGTGAAAACGCCAAAGCCCATTTCAGAATAGAGCAGCAGACTGTCGCCGCCGGGCTGCTGCACCTCTGTTTCGTAGTTCGGGGCGAAGATGGGTGAGCCGTCGCGTGCGGTTTTTAGGGTCCCGTCGCGACCGATGCGTCTCAAATGGTGCTGGTTGTCGCTCCAGAAGGAGATGATGAAATCACCCTGCGGGTCGATGATCCAGGGGTCAATGGTGAAATAGTATATAGAGGGGTCAACGGCGTAGAGGGGAACGGTGATGTCGTCGTTGATGTTGAGGTCGGCATCAACGAAGATCATCCTGAATTTCACAACATAGAGGCTGTCTATGGAGTCATACTCCCATCGGTCCTCGGTGAGGATGAAGGATTCTTTATCAACAGGGTCGCGCATCAGATAATCCCAATCACCGTATGCATCGATGATTAGAGAGTCGAGCACTTCGCCTTCGGGCGTGAGTTTGTAAAACAGATGCTGATAATCTTCGAAGATGTTTGGGGTGTACATCAACGTTTTGAACGTCAAAGTCCCGTCTTCGTTTTCGAAAAGGTTGCATCCCCAAAAGTCTTTGTCCATTCTCAGGATTGTGAAGTCGTTGACGAATTCCTGTGCATGACTTGTGAAGCAGATGGCCATCAATAGGCCAATTAGGAGGGTGTAGAGTTTGTTTTTCATAGCGATGAGTTTTAAAGAATTATATTTAAGAGTGAAAATTCCGTTTAAATCTTATTTATTCCTTTTTATATCGCAAAAATACAATGTGATAAAGATTTGTCAAGGAAAAAATTCAACTATTTTTCGTCATCTGGGATAAGCAGTTGGGTATCAGCAAGAAAAAAGTGCTTGATTTTTTAATAATCATCTTATTAAATCGGATTATTTACCATTATAAATGAAATTATTCCGTTTAAATATGATTTTTTATAAACAGTAGAGACGGTGCATGCACCGTCTCTACAAATCAGATAAAACCAAATATAATGAAAAAGACGCTCTTGTTCTATTGTTTGACTATTTTTTCGTGATAGCTCATTCCGTTCTTCATGGTGACACGAAGCGTATAAACACCAGCTGGCATGTCACTCATGTCGATGTTTTCCAAACTGTTTTGTTTTGTGCTCACTAAGCGGCCTTGCAGGTCATAAAGATCAACGCATTCGGGCTCGTTACCGTCGACGAAGTAGAGGCTCAGCATGTCTTTCACGGGACTAGGATAGAGCGTGAAGGGGCGTTCACCAGCTGCCATCTCGGCTGTGCCGTCGTATCCGTCATGGATGATATAGAGATGGAAGTGGTCGCCGCTGTTTCCATTGGTGGTAAAGAAGGCTATGGCAACGTCGCCATTCGGCAGCGATTTTAGGCACTGGCCATAGGCATAGTTGGATGGTCCGCCTGACAGCGTGATGTTCCATAGGTCGTTTAAATCGTTGTGTAAGCGCACTAACCCTACGGAACTGTTGTTGTAGCCTTGGTGAATTTGATAGGCGTGATATATGGTGTTTTCGTCAACCACGATGGTCTTGATAGGGCTTCCTGTGGCAGTCGACGACTCGACGCTTTTGACTACCAAAGGATTGTGTTCCGTGTCGTATTTGACCATCGAGGCTCTATATACGCCGTCAGGATGATGAATCTGAGCAGCCATGAGATAGGTTTCCGTGTTTGCGCTCTTTTCAAAGGGGACAAAATGTTCGTGGCCAGCCCAGTCAAAATAGGTGTTTTCATCCAGGTATTTGTAAACGATTGTGTCGGTCAGGATGAGATTCTCATCAAAGGTATAGGCGATGAGAGGCCATGGATGGTTGCTGTTGGTTCCAATGTAACCGCCCATTTTGTAATAAACACGAGGTGTTTCCTCGAGAATTCCGAAGCCTTGGCTGTAATAGGTCAGTGCACTATCGGTGGGATGGGCGTTGCTCCAGTTAGGGGGAAGCATGCGGTCGGTTTCGCTTTCAGTGACTATGGTTCCGTCAAGATGGACGCGCATCATGTGGAATACCCCATATTGATTCCAGTAACTATGTTCTACCAGATCGGTCCAATAAGAAATGATGAAGTCGTCTTCTGGGGTAAGGATCAGCTCGTCAATCGAAAGCCGTTGTGGATCCACGCCACTGAAAATGGGGATGCTGACCATTTCGGTGATGTTGAGGTCGGCATCGATGAAGGACATTCGGAAGATTTCCGTGCTGTCGGCATCTTCCCAATTGAAGCTTGCAATGACAAAGCTGTCGGTTGCTCCATTGATGCTGAAAAGGGTTCCGTAATCGAACGCCACCGAATCAACCCATTGGCCTTCCGGTGTTGTTTTGCAGATGAGCAATCCATTTTCATAGTAATCGCTGCTATAATAGGCGATACCAGTCAGAAGCGTGCCGTCGGAACACGCCATGATGTCGGTGTTCGAAAAAAGATTTCCGTTTTGGAGGCCAAATTCACTGACGATTTCTTGTCCGAAAGAGGTGATGCAGGCGGCCATCAAAAGGCTGGTGATGAGAGAGTGTAGTTTAGTTTTCATTGTGCTTGATGATTATAGTTGAATAATTTAAAAACAAAAATTCTGCTTAATACTTGTTTTTTGCTATTTCACGATGCAAAAATACAAACTAAAAATAATTTGTCAAGCGATTTTTTAAACTATTTCTATCAAATATGCCCCGTAGGGGCTGCCTTTTAATTGAAGTATTTGGTTTTCTGACGTTTCAAATGGTTCTTATTCGCTTCGTGTTTTTACTTGGAAACGGAAAAAACTCTTTGATATTTAGTCATGCCCCGTAGGGGCTATCTTTTAATTGAAACGCCTGATTTCGTGTCATTACTTTACCCCGTAGGGGTTTTCTTTTCCTTTGTTATTCCATCTCGCGAAACACATATTTTTCATCATATTCGATTCCAAATAATTTCAAGAATGAAACATATTCGTCTCTGAATGAGTGTTTGGCATGATGTAACTCTTGGTTTTGAATGTATTTTACTACATTATCCACTTGTGACTTGCCATAAGAAAAGGCTCCAAAACCTTCTTGCCATGCAAATTGACATCTAACAAATTGTTTTTCTTTAATCCACAATGATGAAGCTCTTTTCACTTCCAGCACTAATTCCGAAATGGCTTGTTTGGGTGAAAGGCTCACCAAGATGTGGATATGGTCGCTCATCCCACCAATTGCATAAACTTTGTGGCCTCTGTTCGCAATTAGGCCGATAATGTATTGGTATAGCTCTTGTCGCCATGATTTGTCGATGACGGCATCGCGGAATTTTACTGCGAAGACTAAATGGATGTAGATTTGATTGTATGTGTTTGCCATTTTAATAGAAAACCCCTACGGGGTAGTTTGTAATGTGTTGATGTTAGTTGGTTATGAATAGGAAACCCCTACGGGGTAGTTATTATTGTATTGGTGGCTGTTTGATACTAATAGGTTACCCCTACGGGGTAGTATTATTGTGTTGCTAGTTGTTGGTTATGAAAAGGAAACCCCTATGGGGTATCTCCTTCAAAAACAATCTGGCTTAATTGTTTCTTGTCGAAGACTTGGTTGGCCACTTCCAGGATGTCATTTGCACCGACAGCCTCCACCTTTTGTATGATGTCATCCATGTATTCGATTTCTTCGCCCATAATGAGCGAACGCGTCGCACTCAGCAATTCGTTCATGCCGCTCTCATAGCTCAAGGCAACCTGTCCGATGAGTTGCTGCTTGGCATGATGCAGTTGCAAAGTGCCCAACTTTTGTGTGCAAAGCTTATCCAATTCCTTGTGCACCAATTCGATGGCTTTTTCCAACGAGTCGGGGTCGACACCCATGTAAACGTTGATGAGACCGACGTCGGAATAGGCTGTGTATTGCGACTCGATGCTGTAGGCGAAACCGTATTTTTCTCGGATGTTCAGGCCGAGACGCGAACTCATGGCTGGACCACCGAGCACGTTATTGAGCATGACGATGGGCATGCGCATAGGGCTGCTGAACTCGGGGGCGATGCTGCCTATGATGCAGTGGCTCAGATGGTTGTTGCGCTTGTCAATGCGACTTTCGGGTCTATAGCCTTCGAAGATTTCGCGTTTCTTATTAATAATGTGTGCAGGTTGGCTTCCAAAATATGTCGTGGCCATCCGCTCGAACTCCTTGAAGCTGATGTCGCCGATGGAGGCCAAAATCATCTGGTCGGTGCTGTAGTTGTGCGCCATGAAGTCGAGGATGTCCTGACGATGGAATCCTTTTACCAACTCTGTAGTACCCAATATGTTGCGTGCCAAAGGATGTCCTTTGAAAACCATTTCCTCAAACAAATCATAGATCTCGTCAGAGGAAGAATCTAGATAGGAGTTGATTTCGTCCAAGATGACTTCCTTTTCCTTGGCCAGCTCGTTCTCGGGGAAGGTGGAATGGAAAGCGATGTCGGCAAAAAGGTCGAGGCTGCGCTTGTAGTGTTGCTTGAGGAAGGTGGCCTGCAGACAGGTCTCCTCCTTGGTGGTAAAAGCATTGAGGTCGCCGCCCACGTTGTCGAGGCAGCTCAGGATATGGTATGCCTTGCGGTTTTGCGTGCCTTTGAAGATGGTGTGCTCCACAAAGTGGGCGAGGCCGTTTTCGTGGGCCAGCTCGTCGCGCGTGCCGGTCTCCACCATCAGTACCAAATGGGCGATTTCGCCTTGTTTTTCCTTGTGTATCAGTCTAATACCATTCGGAAGGACGGACTCTTTGTATTTGTTTTCCAACATGGGGTAAAAATTGGGCTGCAAAGATACGATAAACCCAAAACATTTATAACTTTGCACCTTTAAATTCAAATCTTTATCTCTTATGAAAAAACTATTATTCTTACTGCTTTTGGCGACTTGTTCTATGATGGGTTTTGCTCAAGCTACCATTGACCCGCTCCTAAGTGAGGAGATGAACCGTCGCAACGATGATGAGCAAATCAAGGTTATCGTGATTATGAAGTCGCAATACGACCGTGCGCAGTTGAACCGTCGTGCCGATTATTTCGTCACTCGTGCTGACCGCCGCGAGTTTGTGGTCAACGAGTTGAAAGATTATGCTGCCAATTCACAGTATGATCTTCGTCATTCGCTCGCCGAGATGGAACGTAACGGTATGGTGACGGAACCCGCAATTCTATGGATGGCGAATGCTTTGTATTTCGATGCCACAAAAGCGGCCATCCAAGACCTTGCCCGTCGCAATGACATTGAAATCATCGGTTTTGCCATGGAGCATAACTGGATTCCTGATGGCGAAGAACCTCAACCTGCATCTGCCACGCGCGAAATCACTCAAAATATCACCAAGGTGGGTGCCGATCAAGTGTGGGAACTGGGCTATACAGGCGAAGGTGTTGTAGTGGCCGTCATTGATACGGGCGTTAACTACAACCACGTCGACTTGGCCGATCACCTTTGGGACGGCGGATTCGACTTCCCGAATCATGGCTACGATGTATTTAATCACGATAACAATCCCATGGACGACCAAGGCCATGGCTCGCATTGTGCAGGCACGGTGTGTGGCGATGGCACTGGCCCTTCTCAAACTGGTATGGCTCCTGATGCTACGCTGATGTGTGTCAAGTGTTTGGGTAGTGATGGTAATGGTGGTGCCCAAAATATCTCCGAAGGCATTCAATGGGCTGTAGAGCATGGTTGCGATATGTTCAGCATGTCGTTAGGTATACCCAATTCGACTGTTCCTGAACGCACCTTGTTGCGTAACACCTGTGTGGCCGCATTGGATGCTGGTGTGGTGGCTGCCATCGCTGCTGGTAATGAAGGCGACAGCCAAGGCCAGTATCCCATTCCGAACAATGTGCGTGTTCCTGGCAGTTGTCCTCCGCCATATATGGACGATATTCAAGGCGAGAATCCTGGCGATTTGAGTTGCTCGGTGTGTATCGGAGCTGTTGATTACAACGATGCAGCTGCCTATTTCACCTCTCATGGTCCCGTCACGTGGACGAACACTACGTTTGCTGACTATCCTTACAACCCAGGTATTGGACTTATCCGTCCGGATGTTTGCGCTCCAGGTGTCAACATCAAATCGATTGATTATTCCACCAACAGTGGCTACACCAATATGAGTGGCACTTCAATGGCGACGCCTTGTGCGGCTGGTTGCATGGCCCTGATGCTGAGCAAAGACATTAACCTGATGCCCGCCGAAGTGTGCCGCATCTTTGAAGAAACTGCTGTCCCATTGTCGTCAGGTAAGAGCAATATCTATGGTTTCGGACGTATCAATGTTTTGGCCGCTGTCGAAGCTATTCAACTGGGTGCCATCAGATATAACGCTTTTGAAATCAACGACCCCGCAGGAAATAACAACCATAAACTCAATCCAGGTGAATCAGTAACCATGGCCCTTACTCTAGATAATGTGAGTGATGACGTCGTGAACAATGTCACCGTCATTCTCTCTACCGACAATCCGAACGTTACCATCACTGACAACGAAGTCCAGTTCCCCAACTTCGACGCCAACCAAACGCTTACGGTTGAGAATGCTTTTGCTTTCTCGGTCAACGATCAAGTGGTGGCCAAGCAGAAAATTAAGTTTAACGCAGAGGTGTTGGTCAACGGTGAGGCTTTGTCACGGTTTACCATTAATGTTATAGTTTATGATCATTTGCTCCAATTTGGTGCCTATGCAATATTGAACGACAACAACAACGATGGCCTCCTCAATCCTAGCGAGACCGCAGACCTTCGCATTATGGTCGACAATGCCGGAAATGAATTGGCGCAGATGGTTGTGGGTACACTTTCCACCGATTACGACTACATCGCCTTGAATGAAACAGAGAAAAGTTTCAGCACAATAGGTGCGAATCTGATGGGATATGCCGATTACAGCGTTACCCTTGCCCCAGACACTCCTGAAGGTTTTGTCATTCCGTTCACCCTTACTCTTGTGGATGCTAACGGCAAGGCTACTGAAATGGCTTTCAATTACAAGAATTCTTGTAATGTCATTTTCAGTTTACATGCCTATTTCGGCTTTGGATGGCATGGTAACTCTTTGAGCGTGACCTATTCTGATGGCACGCCTTCGGAGCAAATGACTATCAGCAACGGCTATTCTGCTACCTATACCCGTGAACTGAGTTCGGGATCAACCATCACTTTGACATGGAATAACGGCCAGTGGCCTCAAGATTGCAGCTTCGAAGTGACCTACGAAGATGGCACGGTCATCTTCCAGAATAGCGGTGGTTTCAGTGGCTCGCGCACCTTCACCATCAATTGTGCAGGTGGTAGCGGTGCCACGGAATTCTGCGCTCCGATTCGTAATTTGACCTATGATGCGGATGCAAACGCTGTGGTGTTGAGCTGGGAAGCACCGCAAAATGGTAATCCAACAGAGTACGAAATCTATCGCGAAACCGAGTTGCTCGGAACCACTACGGCATTGACTTATACGGATAGTTCTGTCGAGGAAGGAGTATATAATTATTGTGTCTATGCCGCCTACAACGGCTGCCAAAGCGAGTTTGTCTGTGCCGAGGTGGAAATGAGGGAGTGTGGTTCAGTGCAGAATCTTGATTATACCTTGAACAATGACCTGTTGCTCACCCTTACTTGGGATGCTCCCGAAGACCCGACAGGACTGGTTGAATATCAGGTTTATTTGGATGGCGAACAACTTGCTTCTACCAACGAGTTGACATACGCTTTCACCATTACTGAAGGTGAGCATGACATCGCTGTGAATGCGGCCTTCGAAAGCTGCGAGAAGGACGAACATGTTTCAGTTTGCGTAGTGGGTGCCGTGGAGAATTTAAGCTATACAAAAGAAGGACACAATGTCACCTTGAATTGGGATCCTATGGAAGGGATGAACCAATACGAAGTATACGTCAATGGAGATTTGGCTGCCATAGTCGAGTCGACGGCCTACGCTTTCGACGTGGAAGCTGGTCTGACTACTGTAATGGTGAAAGCGGTTACTGAAAACTGCTATGTGCTGGGCTCAAATGTTGAGATTTGTTTCGCCGAAGCGGTAACGGGTTTGGAATTTGTTTCCAATGGTGTCAATAATCGTTTCTATTGGCAGTGGAACAATCCGGCAGATGTGGAACGTTTTAATGTGGTATACAATGGTAATGTTTTAGAGCTGCTGCCTTCTCCGACTGGCTCTACCAGTCTTCTTATGACGGATATGCTTATTGGTGAGAATACGATTTGTGTGACAGCGCAGTCCGTCTATGGCTGTGATGCCGAACCGTCTTGCCTCTCCCAAAATATTTGTGCCTCCGTCGACAGTTTGGATTATCACTTCAACGGCGATTTGGTTACGGTGACTTGGCTTGGTGATGCTGATGCCTATGAAGTCGTCGTGGATGGCGCCGAACCTGTAATTGTGGAGACCAATACCTTTATGGACACATTAATGGGCAGTCTCACCGTTCAAGTTATGCCTGTCTATGAAGACTGCTTGTCGCTTATTGCCTCCTGCTTTATCGAGGGCGTTTACAACATTGCTCCTGAAATTCGTATCACCGATGTGCGCGAGGGCATGATGGTCACAGCTTGGAATGCCGTTGATGGTGCCATGGCTTACAACCTCTATCGCGATGGCGAACTGATTGCTGAGAACCTCACAGGAACAAACTACAACGACACGGAGATGTCCATCAACGCGCAACACTGCTATGCTGTTCAGTCGGTGTTTGAGAAAGGCGTTTCTGACAGGTCGGGTGAAGTTTGCGCCAACTACTTTGCAGGTATTGGTGAGAACGACAGCAAGGTCAGCATTTTCCCCAACCCAACTTCCGACCAGGTGACCATCGAATGCATCGGCATGACACTGATTGAGGTTTATTCCGTTGAGGGTAAGCTTGTGCAATGTATCCAACCAAAGGGTGATACCTATCAGCTTATTGGTCTTGATAGCGGTGTCTACACGCTTCGCATCCGCAAGGGCGATGAGGCCTTTGTCTGCCGTGTGGTGAAGATGTAATGTCGTTTTTGGATTGAAAATCAAGGTCGCCTCGCATGAAGCGGCCTTTTTTCTTATTTTTGCAAATTCAATACTAAAGCAAGTCTTATTTCGTTAATCTGAAAAAAGGTAAGCATGCGCAAAATATTTATTCCTTTATTCCTGCTTTTTGGCATTTCGCTCTCGGCACAGATGCCCAAAGACATCATGAAAGACCCTATTCCCGTGGCCATGTTTCAAGCGACTTACGCTTTTCACGTTCCTGGCTTTGACACCAAGGATTTGTATGGGGTCAGCCATGATGTAGGTGCGGGCTTCGTCTATAAAACCGAATCTGGATGGTTGTATACACTCAACGGTAATTATATCTACGGCTCAAAGGTCAAAGGAGAACGCGTGGAGATTTTAGGAGAAGGCATCACCAACGATGTGGGTGAAATCATTGGTAGTGGGGGCAATTTCGCACTTTTGGAACTCAACCAGAGAGGTTTCCACATCCAAGGCGAGGTGGGTAAGCTATTTCCCTACGGTCCCAATCCCAATAGCGGTTTCTTTGTACAAGGCGGTCTCGGCTATCTCCAAAACCGCATTCGCATTGACTATCAGCAGTCCTTGCTCAACACGCCTTTGCCGGTCGACAAGGACTATCGTTTTGGCTACGACCGCATGCGCGGCGGTCCGGCAGTGCATCTTGAGACGGGTTACTTGCTGCTCAACGACACACGCTTGCTCAACCTGTCGATTGCCCTTGAGGTGACCTATGCCCGTACCCGAGACCTTCGCGACTATGATTTCCGCGTGTTCACCAATCCTGAAACAGGGCTGATGGAGCCTGTAGGCTATACCGACCCGAACAAGCGCTACAACGATCTTTATTATGGCATTCGGGTCACTTGGAGCATCCCGACCTACGAGCGCAAGCCGCAAGATTTCTATTATGATTAAATAGGTGTCATTCTTATATACCATAGGAGTCCTGCTGTATTCTTTCAGCGTAAAAGTTGCCGCGTTGTTCGGCAACGCCAAGGCCATGCAGTGGGTGATGGGTCGCAAAAAGCAAAGGTCCTTGAGCCTGTCGAAAGGCCCGATTAGTTCAGAGCTGGCGTTTCGACAAGCTCAACGATCTGCATCAGCTAAGGTCCCTGAGCCTGAGGTCCCTGAGGCCAATCGAAAGGTCGAAGGGCCGACCATAGACGATTGGATTTGGTTCCATGCTGCCTCGCTTGGCGAGTTTGAGCAAGGTCGCCCAGTTATCGAAGCCTTGAAGAAAGGCTATCCCCAATACAAAATCCTGCTCTCGTTTTTCTCGCCATCGGGTTACGAAATCCGCAAGGATTATCCTTTGGCAGATGAAATACTTTATTTGCCTTCCGACACGCCTGGTCATGCTGCACTATGGGTACAACGCCATCATTTTGTGGCAGCTTTCTTCATCAAATACGAGTTTTGGTTCAACTATATGCGGGCGTTGAAGGAAGCTGGCATCCCTTTGTTTTACATCTCGCTTATCTTAAAGCCTGATTCCTATTTCTTCAATTGGTATGGCGTTTGGTTTCGCAAGCAGCTGGAGTCGGTGCGACATTTCTTTGTGCAGGATGTGGCCACGGCTCAGTTGCTCAAATCCCACGGCATGACGAATGTTACCGTGTGTGGTGATACGCGTTTCGACCGCGTGGCAGCTATTGCCCAACAAGCCAAGTCTTTCCCAAATGTTGAGCGATTCATAGGCGGTCGACATTGTATCATCGCTGGCAGCACGTGGCCACCTGATGAGAAACTGTTGGTGAGCATCCTTCCGCAGCTGCCCGACAATTATTGCCTAATCATCGCCCCACACGACATTTCTGTTTCGCATGTGACGCAAATTAAGACCTTATTCCCCGATGGTCAGCTTTATACTGAATTGAATGCTGAAAAACAATCCAAAATAATGATTGTCAATACGATTGGCATTTTGTCGCAGCTTTATCAATATGCGCGATTTGTTTACATCGGTGGCGGTTTTGGAGTGAATATCCACAACATACAAGAACCCATCACATTTGGCTGTCCTGTGGTGTTTGGACCCAAGTACAAAAGTTTCAAGGAGGCGGTCGATTTGGTTGGTTTGGAAGGGGCTTTCTCAGTCGAGGATAGGAGGGCGCTAGTATCGGTTTTTGAGCGTTTGATGCACGATGAGGCATTTTGCGCAAAAGCTTCTGAAACCTGCCGAAACTACCTCAAATCACAAGTTGGAGCGACGGAACGCATCCTAAAAGGCTTTAAAAAAGCGCTTTTTTCATAAAAAATGCTGCTTTTTTTTGATTTGTTGTTTTTATTGTTTAATTTTGAGGGCTGATTTCCTGTTGAAATTCAGCTTAATAAAAAACAATGCCTATGCAAGACAACACTACAAACTCCCAATTTCCTTGGATTGGTCTCAGTCAGGGCGACTTCAATGGCATCAGCTATGAAATCATACTAAAGGCTTTTTCGGATGCCCGTATGTTCGAAACCTTCACTCCAGTCTTGTATGGACAATCGAAGGCTTTTTCTTATTACAAGAAAAACTTCGGCATGGAAACCCCCAATTATGCCTTGATCCGTGATGTACGACAGGCTGCTGAAAAGAAGTTCAACATCATCAATATCGTGGAAAACGAGCTGAAGATTGAACCAGGTATGCCTTCTTCACTTTCGGCCGAGATGTCGGTGCTTTCGATGAAACGAGCTGCCGATGACCTTCGAAATGGCTTTCTTGATGCTTTGGTGATGGCACCTGATAGCCCTTTGGTGGCACAGAGCAACCGCGATTTTCTGCTATCGTTCCACAAGGAAGCCGACCCGTTGCAGGTGTTGGTGAACGGACAAATGCGTATAGCTTTGGCTACGGGCGACATGCCATTACGTACGGCACTTGATCAAATAGACATACGTTACCTTGTCTCCAAGCTCACTACGCTATCACAGGCTTTAAAGACAGACTTTGGCATCAGCTCTCCCAAGATTGCCGTTATGGGCATTAATCCGCATTCGGGCTCGATTCCTTCAGGTGACGATGAGAAAGTGGTAAAGGCCATCGACGATGCCCAACATAAAGGTCTCTTTGCCTTTGGTCCTTTTTCGGCTTCACAGCTGTTTGCATCAGGATGGTGGAAGAAGTATGATGCAGTGATGGCTTTGCATTATGAACAAGGCGTGTTTCCACTGAAATTCTTGTCTTTGGATGGTTATGCTTATTACTGGGCAGGTTTGCCCGTGGTATGTGCTGCTCCGCTGCATGGTCCAGCTTACGACATCGCCAACATGAACAAGGCCGTACCTGACTCTTATCGCAAGGCAATATTCCTTGCCGTAGATGTGGTCAATCACCGTAAGGAACAATAAAAAAGAGGGTGACTAAAAAGGTCCGGAACTCTGTCTGAGAATCGAATATTTGACAACGAACTCGTATCCCCTTCCGAATAAAAAGAAGAGGATGACTACTTTTTAGTCACCCTCTTTTTTATTGACCAAAGTCAAGGGAATCTTACTTCACGATGAACTTTTGAGTCACGCTACCGGCGGAGATGAAGTACACACCGCTGGTCAGTTCGTTGACGTTGATCGTGTTGACACCCTTCACACCTTGCATGTTGAGCACGTTCTGACCCATGATGTTGAAGATGGAGATTTCAGCGCTGTTCTCCAGTCTCACGTTCAGTTGGTTGACTGCAGGGTTAGGATAGACTTCCATCTTGGTGTTTTCAGGAACGATTTGCTCCTCAACGCCTAAGCCTTCGATGTCGGGTTTGACCATCGTGCCCCAGATGTAGTTCTCGGTGGGAGAGTTCTGGCTGGCGGTGTTACCAACGTTGAAGCCTGGAGTATCGTCAGCTTGGTAGCTGAACCAGAACTGCATGTCGGTGGTGTTCTGAGGTGAGTTGAGGGCGACAGCTTCATCATAGCTGTGCATGAAGTCGTCGGCATCCTGCAGCTTGAACATGTTGTAGTAGACGTTACCGATTTGTTCGGTGTATTCACCATAGGCATCTGCCATGACATAAGGAGGCTCGATGAAAGAAACCTTGATGCTTCTCAAGTAAATGCCATTGTTGTCCAAACGGGTCATGTCAGGGCAGGAATAACCCACAGCGACGACACCGCTGTTATCGATACACAAGGCCGGAAGAGCAGAAGGACTTCTGAAGTAGTCGCTATAATCTTCATCATGGAAGTTGTCGTTGTTCCAATCGCTGAAGCCTTCAACATCGACGAAACCGATGATGTTGTTGGTTTCGAAATTACGGACAACATACTCTTCGCTAGCATCGGTGGGCCACCAGAAACGGAAGCAGTTGGCAGGGTTGGAGGGGATGACATAACCGTCATCTGGGCAAGTCCATTCGGGAGCTACAATGGGACCCATGCTTTCGTTCCAGTAGAAGATACCATCCATGGTGCCGCCACCATAGACATTGTAGCTCGTGCCGAGTTCTTCGTGATAGAAGCACTTCGGAGAGAAGGCGCAGTGCACCATGCCGTTGTTGTCGATGGCGATAGCACCAGTCTCAGGAGCAAACATTCTATCTTCTTCACCGAAGACCGTGTTCGGGTCGGTATTCCAATCGCCAGCATGGGGATTGTGCCAGAACTCGATGCGTTCCCAAGTCTCACCATTGTCGGTCGACTTGATCACAAGGCCGTGGCCGGCCATGTCAATCAACAGAATTGCGACGTTGTCACCATTGGTAGCAAAGGCATAGTAGTCAGAGCCATAGATGGAGTGCTCCCAATCTTCCAGAGTGGGAACGTAGGTGGTGGTCCAGTTTTCGCCGTCGGTTGATCTGCTGTAGAACAAGTAGGTGGCAATCAGGTTGTCGGAGTCTTGGTCAGCACCCAGGACGTGGATGACGTTGTGGTCAGCGCCAGAGGTGGCAAGCTTGGGCCAAGTCATGTCGCAGGTGGGGGCGCCGAGCCAAGTGGGGTTCGGGATGTAGAAGGGGCCTTGCCATTCGCCTTCACCCTTCGTTTCGCGGGTGTAGTAAGTCAACTGGGTACCCGTATGGGCAACGATCATTTCACCATTGGGACCATAAGGGGCATAGCACGGCCAACCAGTTCTTTCGATTTCGATACGGCCAGGCATCGGGTTGTTTTCAATGTCGTAGACGAATTCGCTGCCGTTGAAGTAGTCGTAACCTGTGCCACGGTCGCTATAGGTAGAGGTTTGGGCATAGGTGGCAACAAGGCCAACAGTACCGTCTTCATAACGGTGCATACGGTTGGCTACATAACCGTTGCTCTGCAGGTCGTAGATGGTGTAGAAGCATTGGACATCCACGGGGAACTCAGTGTCTCTGCTCGGGTTGGTGGGAGCGGCCTGAGTGGGGGTAAACTGCATTACGGGAATTTGCTCGTTGCCTTTGAAAGCCTTCTTGGCAACGGTGGCAGAGTTAGCCTTAGCCATATCTGCAGCCTTCACACGTAAATTCTTTTGCGCAAAGCCAGTCATTCCGATGGCTAATGCGAGTGTCACGAATAAAATTTTCTTCATGATGTTTTGATTTAAGTTTGTAATTAAATTGGTTGTATATTTATTCTGTCGTAGAAACTACAATTTGGGCTGCAAATATAAACATTTTTCATAAAATGACAATCAGAAAAGTGTTTTTTTTCGATTTTTTATGGACCCGCATTGTGACATTGAAAGAGTCAATGACGCGAAGCGTGTGCAATAAAAAAGGAGGCCGTAGCCTCCTTTTCTCATGTTACCTAAAGCGTTAGAATTACTTCACAATGAACTTGATGGTCTTGCTGAAACCATTAGCAGTGATAGTGCAGAAGTAGATGCCGCTATTGAGATCGATGCTGATGCTGTTCTCACCGGTCTTCAGACTCTTGTTGAACTGCTTCACGGTTTGGCCAACGAGGTTGACAATGCTGATGTTAGCCTCAGTGTCCATGGCCGATTTCACGACTACGTAGTCGGTGGCAGGATTGGGATACAATCCATAAATCACATCCTTGGCTTCGTAGTTTTCAGGAACGCTCACCATTTCTTCGGTAGGAATAACCTTGATGGCGTGGATGATGTTTTCTGAAGCAACATTCTGAGTGGCATTTCCACCCCAGTAGCAACCAACCTTGTCGTCACTTTGGAAACCGAACCAGAATTCACCTGGGAAGTAGGTGTTGTTTGCAGCAAGTGTAAATATGTTCTCGGAGTAGAGGAATCCGAAATTGACTTCCTCGTCGGTGAGTTCGTCTTCCACTTGATGCCAATAGCCATCGTCAACATTGTAATAGCTCACATAGATGCTTCTGTAATATGAGGTACCATTGTCGTCGAGACGCTTGGTGCAAGGCGACGAGTAGGCACAGGCGATGTTGCCATAGGGGTCGATTGAGAGAGCAGGATGACCTGAGATGCTGTAGAACTTGTAATGATAGTCGGTTTCGTGGAAGAATTTATCATTATCCCAAGTGATGTTTTCGTACATCGGAACATAACCAATCCAGCAGGTCGAATCAGGTTTCATAATCACATAGCCTGGGTTCTCAGGATCTGGCCACCAGAGTCTCAATGCATAGTGCGGATTGCCGTCGGGCGATTGGATGGGGGCTTCGCGAGTGTCATTCCAGTAATAGATACCCTCAGTGGTTCTGCCCGTCCAATAGGTGTAGTAACCAGGCTCGTCGTCTGCAAAGTGTCCCATCAACATAACGTTGAGAGCAACGTGAGCGACACCATTGTTGTCGATGGCAATCGTGCTGTTCATAGGTCTGTACAGGGTGTCTGAGTAAGCAAAGTCCGGTTCCTCCATGCTGATGCCTTCGTATGGGTCTTCCCAAATTTTGACAGGATTCCAAGTCAAACCATCATCGGTCGATTTAAACATCCAAACGCTGTTTTCCATATTACCTGAGTACAGAATTGCCACAGTGTGTCCGTTGGCTGCAATTGAGTAGTCTTCGGCTGAATAGTAGCCAGTTTCATAACCAACTTGTTGGAGGGGGCTGTAGCTGATGGTCCAGTTTTCAGCATCTTCCGAACGGAGATACACTTGGTGGTGTTCGGTGACATCGCCACTGTGTTGGATATCGCCAATCACGTGGATGATGTTGTGGTTGTCGCCCGAAGTGACCACTCTGGGCCATGAGGCATCGTCGCTATAAGGATAGCCTTCTGGAGAAATCGGTAGTTCGCCTCTGTAGACCCATTCGCCTTCGCCAGCAACCTCTCTAGTCCAGCAGCGCATGGGAGCGTGAGAGATGAGGATTTCACCCTTGTCGCCATATTGAGCGATGGTGGGCCAACCTGTTCTCATAGGTTCGATACGGGCTTCCGGCTGATCTTGCCATTCACCGTCTTTGTAGAAGTTGTAACCTGAACCACGGTCTGTAGCCTGTTGGTTAGGTTCGTGTGAGAAAGTGGCAGCCACAGCGACTGAACCGTCGGGCAACTGATACATGCGGTTTGAGCACCAGCTGTTGGATTGGAGGTCATAGTTGGTCCACATGGTCTCGCCGTCTTCAACGTCATTGTATCTGTTAACAACGACACTCTTGGCGGTTTGAGGAGCAAAATTGGCTACAGCGGGGTTGATTTTCTCATTGCCCACGGCAACCTTCTGAGCTTTCGCTTTGGCTTGACGGATGTCTTGCTTAGCGACGCGTTGTTGTGCAAATGCACTGAAGCCTAATGCAAGGCTCAACGAAAGTAAAAATACCTTTTTCATCTTGTGTGTTTTTAATAAGTTATTAGTTTGTGTGGTTTCACATTTTGGCCACAAAAATAATCATTTTTGAGATAATAGCCACAAAAAAGGCTTTTTTTATACATTTTTTCATATCATTCAATGAGAATTGAGAGATTTTCTAGGGGAATGAAATCTCAAAAAAATCGCTCTTTGTTGTAAAACAAAAAGGTATTATTCCTAATTTTACAGCCTCAAATCAGGGAGAACAATCTTGCAATTTTGAAATAACTCAAATTATGAAAAAACTACTATTACCATTATTGCTTCTGGCCCTCGCGGCCTGTACGCAGGCGCCCAAGGCTGACTATGTCACTGCCCCTGCCAACTACGTCGATCCTTTCATTGGAACAGGTGGCCATGGCCATACTTTCCCAGGTGCCACAGTGCCTTTCGGCATGGTGCAGTTCAGCCCCGACACCCGCATGAATGACTGGGACGGCTGCTCGGGCTACCACACCTCCGACAACACCATCCTCGGCTTCAGCACCACCCACCTCAGCGGCACAGGCTGCTCCGACTATGGCGATTTTAGGTTTATGCCGTTTACGGAAGATTTTATGTTGGACAGCGATTTGCCAAACAAAGCAGTTTATGACCATTACGATTCTCTTTATAACCATTCAGCTTTCAAACACGAAGATGAAAATGCCCGAGCTGGTTATTATTCCGTAGTTTTGGACGATAGTGTGAAAGTGGAACTGACTACGGGTGACCGTATTGGCATGATGCGTTGTACTTATCCGAAAGATAAAGCCGGGCATTTGATGCTTGATATGTGGCATGGTGTCAATGACGAATTTGTTTATGAATCACAGCTAAACGTGGAAAATGACCATGCTATCAGCGGTTTCCGCCGCACGCGCGATTGGGCCAATGACCAATACCTTTATTTTTATGCGGAGTTTTCAAAACCTTTTGCTGTGGATTCTTTTTTTGAACCTTATTTTCTTTATGATGTTGGTGATTATTCCGGTGAAACAATGGTTGATGGGAAGCCTGTGCACAAAATACCGAGTTTAAATAAGGTTAAGAAAGCCTATTTTCTATTCCCCGATGCTATGGGTGAGTCGATTACCATGCGTATCGCCCTCTCCGCCGTCGACGTGGAAGGAGCGAAGAACAACCTGAAGGCAGAACTCGCCGACGGCGACTTCGACTTCGATGCCTTGAAGCAAAAAGCATACGACAAGTGGAACAAGGAATTGCTCCGCTACGAGGTTGCCGATGCCAATGAATCGAACAAGACGGTTTTCTATACGGCTTTATATCACTGTATGGTTGCTCCTAACCTTTATAGCGATGCTGACGGCCGCTACCGTGCCCACGACTTGAAGGTTTACAATTCGGAGCGACCTGTCTATACGGTCTTCTCGTTGTGGGACACTTTCCGCAGCTTGCATCCGCTCTTCAGTCTCATGCAGCGCGAGCGTACCCTCGACTTCATCAACACCTTTATTAATAAGTACGAGACTAACCCGCACCACATGCTGCCCATTTGGGAACTGGCTGCCAACGAGACCTATTGTATGATTGGCAATCACGCCATTCCCGTCATCGCCGACGCTTATTTTGCCGGTATCCGCGACTTCGACACGGAAAAGGCATTGGAAGCCATGGTGGCAAGCTCGAAAGACGACTTCCGTGGCATGGGTGCCTACATGAAATACGGCTATATCCCGATTGAGGTCGAAGGCGAGGCTACGTCCAAGACCCTTGAATATGCCTACGACGATTGGTGCGTGGCTCGCATGGCAGAGGACATGGGCAAGCAGGACATCGCCAAGGAGTTCTATGCCCGCGCACAAGCCTACAAGAATATCTACAACCCTGAGAACCAGTTCTTCCAAGGTCGCCGCAACGGTGGCTGGATGCGTCCCTTCGACCCCGCACAAGTCAATTTTACGCTAACGGAGGCCAACTCCTACCAGTATGGTTTCTTCGTGCCGCAGGACATCAACGGCCACATTGACCTGATGGGTGGCTCGAATGATTATGAGGCCAAACTTGATGGACTCTTCAATGCCCCATCCAATTTGACGGGACGTGAACAGCCAGACATCACGGGTCTTATCGGACAATATGCCCACGGCAACGAGCCAAGCCACAACACCGTGTATATGTACAATTTTGTTGGCAGGCCGACCAAGACGAAATACTATGTAAAGAAAGTCATGGACGACTTCTATACCGATCGCCGCGACGGTTATGCTGGCAATGAGGATTGTGGCCAAATGTCGGCATGGGGCGTTTTTTCGGCTATGGGCTTCTATCCTGCCACACCCGCTTCGGGCTATTATGTGCTGGGATTGCCGCGTTTCCAAAAGGTCAGATTGACGATGGAAAACGGCAAGCAGTTTGAGGTGGTGGCCAATAACCTAAGCGACAAAAACTGTCACGTGAAATCGGTGAAACTGAATGGCCAACTGTTGGAGCGCAGTTACATCACTTTTGAAGAAGTGTTCAATGGCGGCATTTTGGAGTTTACCATGACCGACCAGCCCAACTCCACTTGGGCCACACAACCTGAGAATTGTCCTGTAGTGCGTATTCCTGGTGAGCAAATTGTCATCGTTCCTACTATCAATGCCAATTCCGACACTTTCTTTGATAGTCTCATGGTGAGCATGAGTCATCTTGTGAAAGGAGTAAAGATATACTATACTTTGGATGGTTCCGATCCCAAGGAAAACGGATTGGTGTTTGAACAGCCGATTTGTCTTAAGGATAACACTATCGTGCGTGCCATAGCGGAGCAAGATGACCGTTGGAGTAATGTCATAGATGCCCAATACTATAAAATTGATGCACGTCATTCGGTGAAGTTGGAGCATAAATACAGCGAACAATATGAAGCCGGTGGTCTTAAGGCTTTGATTGACCACCAGCGTGGTGGTGAGAATTTCCGTACAGGTTCGTGGCAGGGCTATTATGGCGTCGACCTCATCGCCACTGTCGACTTGGGACGAGCTAAGAAAATCAACCGCTTGGCCGGCAGCTTCTTACAGGAGATCTACTCTTGGATTTGGATGCCTACCGAAGTGGAATACTTTATCAGCGATGATGGCAGGAACTTCCGTAGCGTTGGCAAGGTGAAGAACCGGGTGCCTATTGACGCCGACGGTGCTTTCATTCAGGAGATGGAAGTGCGTCCGCGCACCAATGCCCGCTATGTGAAGATGGTGGCCAAGACCATTGGCACCTGCCCCGAAGGCCATGTCGGCGCTGGACAGAAGGCTTGGATCTTCTGTGATGAATTGGTGATTGAATAATTACACGGTTAGCGTCACTGCGAGGCACGAAGCAGTCTAGACATCTTTTTTCCTGGATTGCTTCGTCGTCCCTCCTCGCAATGACCCGAAGCGACAAAAATAGAAACAACAATAATCTTTAAATAACAAAATATGAAAGAATCCATCGTAATTCTCGCCGGCGGCGGTCCGGCACCTGGAATCAACACGGTCATCAGCACCGTGGCCAAGACCTTCCTTAAAGACGGTTATCGTGTACTCGGCCTCAACGACGGCTACAAAAACCTTTTCCAACCCAATCCTGATGTAGTCGAAATGGACTTCCTCTATGCCGATGCCATCCTCAAGCAGGGCGGTTCAGCTTTGAAAATGAGTCGTTACAAACCTAAAAATGAGGAGTTTAACACTGAGTTTTTTGTCAAGAACAACATCAAGCTGTTGGTCACCATCGGTGGCGACGACACGGCTTCGACGGCCAATCGTATCTCGAAGTTCTTAGCCAATAGTGGCTTCCCCATTCAGAACATCCACGTGCCCAAGACCATCGACAATGACCTTCCGTTGCCCGAAGGCAGCCCTACCTTTGGCTATTATTCCGCCAAGGATGCCGCTGTGCATTTGGTGCAAACCATTTACGAAGATGCACGTACGAGCGGCAACTGGTTTGTGGTGTCGGCCATGGGTCGTGAGGCGGGTCACTTGGCTTTTGGTATGACTTCGGCCTGCCACTGCCCGATGGTGGTTATCCCTGAGATGTTCAATAAGACGGAAGTCACCTTTGACGCCATCATCAAGTTGGTGGTCAGCTCCATCGTGAAACGCAAGCTGTTGGGTGTCAACTATGGTGTGGTCATTATCAGCGAAGGCGTATTCCACTTCATGAGTGATGAGGAAATTGAGAAGTCGGGTGTGGCCTTCACATACGACGAACACGGTCATCCTGAGCTGGGCAATGTGAGTAAGGCGCATATCTTCAACCTTCTGCTGCAACAAAGGCTGAAGGCCTTGGGCATCAATGTGAAGAGTCGTCCCGTTGAAATCGGTTACGGCATCCGTTGCGTCGAGCCTAATGGCTACGACCTGACTTATTGCTCCTTGCTGGGATACGGCGTGAAGAAACTCTTCGACAAGGGTGTGAGTGGCGCTATGGTCACAGCCAACCCGAAGGGCGAGATCGAGCCGCTCTATCTGAAGGATGTCGAGGACGAGAACGGCAAGATTAAGCCGCGTCTGGTCAACCTGAACGGTCCGAAGGCCGAGTTGATTTTCAACGACGGTTTGCAATACATCATGCCAGTCGACTATATCCCAGCAAAGGCTTATTTGCCCAATCCTGAGGAATACGACTTCAAGAAGATCCTGAAATGGTAATTATGGTGTAGGGCTGTCACATCGTGGCAGCCGCTGACTGTTTGTCACACAGCGGCTGCCGTGGTACGACAGCCCTACAACCCCCAAAAAGAAAGCCACCCCGAAACCGAGGCGGCTTTCTTCATGTATGAAAACAAAACCTTTATTTGCGTAAATTGACCTTCTGTATTGTTACGCCATTTTCACTCTCAATGCGAATGAGGTACATTCCAGCTTCCAAACGGCTCATGTCGAGGGTGGTGTTGCCGTTGGCAGTTGTCTCTTGGAGTGCTTGACCCAAAAGGTTGCTGACGCTAATGTGCATCGTGCCTTGGCCTTCGATGTTAAGCCGGCCATTGGTCGGATTGGGATAGACGTTAATGTTGGCCGTGTTTTCATTGACGGCGGTGACTATCAGGTTGCCAATGCCCTCGGCCGCCGATTCGCATTGTTCGCTACCTCTAACGAAGACAGAGGTGACCTCATACTCGTAGTCGCCTTGCTCGTTGTTGTCGTCGAAGAATTCGTAGGTGTTGGAACCAGTGTAAGGTACTTCAGCAATGAGTTCTGATTCTTTGGTGACAAGAATGGAGCGATAGACGTTGAAGTGGTCAAGGCTGGCAGTTACGTTGGGTTTGTTCCAAGAGAGGTAAACGCCATACTCTTCTCCGCTATGCCATTGATACTCGCCTTGCAGATTCTGCACGGGATAGCAGCTCAACGGAGCTTCCTCACAGTTGTTCTCGTAGGTCATGAAGATGCCGTCTTCGAGGTCGGCGGAAGTGTAGAGCTCATTGCCTGCATAGTCAAGGATGGAGAAGGAACATTCTCCGTCTGTGTCGTGTTCTGGATAGGCATGATACCAGCCGTGGTTCCAGATGAAGTTGAGGTTGCCACGCAGAAGGGGTAGGTCGACGACCAACTCGGAACCTTGCGTCATGGTGATTACTGCGATGCGTTGTCCGTTTTCGGAGGTCACGCTGATGGCTGCGCCTTTCCAGCCGTCGCCACCGTCATCATGGAGTCGGAAGACGATGTTGCATTTCTCGCCCACGAGCACACTGCGGTAGGTGGTGCGGCTGATGCCAGCTTCGTTGGTCACGTATATGGCGTATTCATACAGGCCAGGTTCAAGGCCGTTGTCTATATATTCCATATCGGCACCTACTTCGGCATCTGTTAAAATGGCGATTTCTTCGAAGTTGCGGCGGATGGTGACAGAGGTGATGCTGGTTAGCGCGTTGTCATTAAGGTCGAGGGTAGGATTGGTCCATGTGAGGCGGACAGCATCCAAAGTGGATTCCTCAATGGCAGCCATCTTGTCCACGCTATCGGGACGGCTGTAGTAGACATCGCCTTGTGGGATGATGTGCCCCGTGAAGCCGTTCATTTGGTTAAAAGCGTATCGGGTGGTGTTGAGGGCACCGATGGGACACCAGGCATTGTCGCGACCGCTCCAGCCCCAGTTGAAGTGGAAATAGTCATTCTCATCGTAGCCGTCGCACACGTAGGCGTGACCACCGGCACCGCTGTCATCCTGACCGCTATAATAAAGAGGCAGGAGCTCGTCCAATCCGCCATCTTTCAGCATCTGGGCCCATTCTTCGTTGCTATAGCCCCATCCTGGCCACCAACCACCTCCGTAGTTAGTTAAATGGTCTTCGCAGTTGTAACGGAAATAGTTGCGAAGTGCATCTGGCACCATTTCAGAGTAGGCGCCACTGCCACTACCGCTGTACTGCATGTCGACTGAAATACCAAGGTGGTGTAGCAGTTGGGCTATTTCGAAGTATTCCTCTTCGGTGCTGGTTGAGTCTAATGTGTTGGGCATCAGCTCGAAGTGGTACTCGGTTTCGCTGAAGTTGGCGCTCTGTTGGGCATAGCCTTGAGGATAGTAGGAGTGCGAGCCCACACCTTGGGCTGGCCAGTCCCAAAACTTCATCACCATGCCCATGGCCGTGGCCACGCAACCGGCGTACACATGACCGCCATTGCCTTCAGGGTCTTCGGGGCATTGGCTGTTCCAAGGGAAGTTCTGGTTCCAGAGGGTTTGGCAGAGTGGGCCAACCACAGCACGAGTCTGTTCACCGCGGCTGAGGCTGCCAGTCTTGGACACGGCGTTCCATTCAGCGACAATGTCGGGTGTGGCCGTGAGGTTGTGTTCGCGAACATATTGGATTTCCTCGCGGAAGCCGTCCAAGGTGAATTGGAAGCCTTCCGACACGTTTTGCGGGTCAAACTGTCCCGTGGTGGAGTAGGCGAGGATGGGCTTCACGCAGTCGTCAGCGGCCACGATGACGAAGCCTTCGCCATTGCTGACGTTGAAGACGTAATAGTCGGTGGCGTCGCGGTTGGCGGCAACAGAGGCTAGATTCAGTTGGATGTCAGCGGTTTTCTGGCTGACAGCAGTGGTGCTCAGGAAATTGGCACCTAGTTTTTGCGCCTTTTGCTGGTCGACTGGGCCGGCCAACAAGGTGCCCAAGGTGAGGGCGGCAAGGCATAAGGTTAGAATGGTTTTTCTCATGGTTTCAACTATTTTTTGTTTGACTATTGTTTAAATATTATAGACTGGTTTATTATTAGGTGTTATACAGCATGAAGAAATAACGAATATTTAAACAGTTTCAGTAACCTTCGCTGAACGCTATGGCAACGAGGGCGAAGTAGAGAATCCAGAAAGGAATCATCACGATGCTGAGGATGAGCCCTACCTTGGAAGTGATGCGGCCAGCATTGAGCATGCCTTCTCCAGTATATGTATCGGGGTTGGCGGCAATGGCATCGTAACCTTCATACGCCTTTCTTTTTCCAATAGCAGATAAAATGAAGCCAGGGATAATCAGTGAGCTGAAGTTGATGGACAGAATGCCAAGCACCATTGAGGCGATGGCTGTGGGAGCGAGAATCTTGGCTTGTTGTTTGGCTGGTTTTGCCGGCCCTTCAATAGGCTCAGAGACTTTAACTTTTTGAGTTGGCTTGAGGGGCGCATAACATTGAGGACAGACTTCTTCTGTTTTATCAACCCAACTCCCGCAATAGGGACATGTGATTTTTGTGTCGTCGTTCATGGTATTGCTGTTTTAATGGGCTATTCTTTCAGCTTCTTGTATCTGAAACGTTTGGGCTCAACATTACCGAGGCGTTTCATCTTGTTTTCCTCATATTCCGAGTAGCTGCCCTCGAAGAAATAGACCTGAGAGTTGCCCTCGAAGGCGAGGATGTGGGTGGCCACACGGTCGAGGAACCATCGGTCGTGGCTGATGATAACGGCACAGCCAGCGAAGTTCTCCAAGCCTTCTTCCAAGGCACGAAGCGTGTTTACGTCGATGTCGTTGGTGGGTTCGTCCAAGAGGAGCACATTGGCTTCTTGCTTCAAGGTGAGGGCAAGGTGCATGCGGTTGCGTTCACCGCCCGACAGCACGCCAGCCTTCTTCTGCTGGTCGTTGCCACCGAAGTTGAAGCGCGAGACATAGGCACGCGAGTTCATGCTGCGTTTGCCCAACTGGATGAGTTCGTTCCCGCCGCTGATGACCTCCCAGACGGTCTTCTCAGGGTCGATGTCGGCGTGCTGTTGGTCGACATAGCCGATTTTCACGGTCTCACCGACCTCAAAGGTACCCGAATCGGGCTTTTCCAAGCCCATGATGAGGCGGAACAAGGTGGTTTTACCCGCACCGTTGGGGCCGATGACACCCACAATGCCACCTTGCGGCAGGCTGAAGTTGAGGTTTTCGAACAAGAGTTTGTCTCCGTAAGCCTTGGTGACATCGTGTGCTTCGATGACTTTGGTGCCCAAACGGTCGCCATTAGGGATGTAGATTTCGAGTTTCTCTTCCTTCTCTTTCACATCTTCGTTGAGCATCTTCTCATACGATTCCAGACGGGCCTTCCCTTTGGCGTGACGTGCTTTCGGGGCCATGCGCACCCACTCCAGCTCACGCTCAAGGGTCTTGCGGCGTTTGCTTTCGGTCTTTTCTTCCATGGCAAGACGGGCGGTCTTTTGGTCGAGCCACGACGAGTAGTTGCCCTTCCACGGGATGCCTTCGCCACGGTCGAGTTCAAGGATCCAGCCAGCCACATGGTCGAGGAAGTAACGGTCGTGGGTGACGGCGATGACGGTGCCCTTGTATTGCTGCAAATGGCTCTCCAACCATTGGATGCTCTCGGCATCGAGGTGGTTGGTGGGCTCATCAAGGAGCAGAATGTCAGGCTCTTGCAAGAGGAGTCT
>JAEEGI010004498.1_pt1 | contig 32603 bp, 27 predicted proteins | sample 8958751 | NCBI WGS metagenome assembly JAEEGI01 (sample SAMN16246545, study PRJNA631951) | gut metagenome | biome: gut microbiome; feature: rumen; material: KS-attached | host: Bos | place: Iran: Karaj | collected 2018-10
AAGCAAGCGGCAGTAAATCTGTCGTAAGACACCTTATTCTTCCGAGTCAGCCTGAATAAACGAACTACGTTCAAATACGCCCCTACGCAGGTTAAACACCTTTCGCCGCTTGCGTAAAGAGCATTTAATCGGCGCTTTCTTAAAACAAAACCGAAAACGCGGCAACTACGGACTAAAACAATCCGCGCTGTCCCCCGTCTCCGGTTTGTTCGTCTTCCCGCTGACGGGAATTATTTCTTGTCAGCCGCGTCGTCGGTCTCTTCCTTCTTGACCTCGCGGATCGCCCAGCTCTTGAACTCGATCAGCGTGTTGTCGATCGACGTCTGGATCGTGATGTTGTCGTCCTTGATGTTGACAATCTTGCCGCAGATTCCGCCGATCGTAACGACGTCCTGTCCGAGGCAGATACTGTTCTTCATCTCCTCTTCTTCCTTCTTGCGCTTTCTCTGCGGTCTGATGATGAGGAAGTAGAAGAGCAGGCCGAGAACGACCACGTAAATAACTATAAGCACCCACATGGGCATATTGAAGGGAAGTCCCGTTCCGGTTCCGGTTTCGGTTGCGGTGCCCGTGGTCGTCGCGTCGCCGGTCGTTCCTGTCGTCTCGGCGAACACGCTCATAATAGAAGCCGCGGCAGTCGCAAAAGCGGCGCCGGTTGCGGTCAGCAGTTTGTTCGTAATCATAAATAACCTCCGTTTGTAATTAGGCCTTCGCGGCCGTGAATACCAGGCAAATATATTATACACGATATTTGAAATGTTTTTCAATCAGGAATGAGGTACAGAGAGCAATGATTCTCAGCACCTGTTTCCGCCGAGTTTCTCGTAGAATTCCTCTCTGAACTCCGGGAAGCGGTCCGCGGCGATGGCCTTCCTGATGTCCTCCATGAGGTGGGTGAGGTAGTAAAGGTTGTGGATCGTGACCAGCCTGAGACCGTACATTTCGCCGGCCTTCAAAAGGTGCCTGATGTACGCTTTGGTGTGCTTTCTGCAGGCGAGGCAGCCGCATTCCGGGTCGATGGGCGTGAAGTCGTGGGCGTATTTTGCGTCGCGAACGATGATCCTGCCCTTTGAAGTGAGCGCGGTGCCGTTGCGGCCGATTCTTGTCGGGAGCACGCAGTCGAACATGTCGATGCCGCGCATGACGCCCTCCACCAGGTTGTCCGGCCTGCCTACGCCCATGAGGTACCTGGCCTTGTCGTCCGGCAGCTCGGGAACGGTCTCCTCCAGCATGTCGTACATCGTCTGGGTCGCTTCACCCACGCTGAGTCCGCCTATCGCGTAGCCCGGGAAATCGAGCGAAACGATCTCGCGCGCGGATTTCTTCCTGAGGTCCGGGAACGTTCCGCCCTGCACGATGCCGAAAAGCGCCTGTTTTTCGGGGTTTTTGTGCGCCTTAAGGCAGCGCTCCGCCCACCTTGTGGTGCGTTCCAGCGACCGCTTCGTGTAGTCGTAGGTCGAGGGGTAAGGCGTGCACTCGTCGAAGGCCATCATGATATCGGCGCCGAGGGCGTTCTCGATCTCCATCGCCTTCTCGGGGGACAGGAACAGCTTCGCGCCGTCCAGGTGGGATCTGAAAGCCACCCCCTCTTCCGTGATCTTGCGCAGGTCGCTCAGCGAGAACACCTGGAACCCGCCGCTGTCCGTCAGGATGCTGCCGTCCCAGTTCATGAATTTGTGAAGACCGCCCGCCTCCGCCACCAGCTCGTGCCCCGGCCTCAGGAAGAGGTGGTAGGTGTTGGAGAGAATGATCTTCGCGCCGAGGTCCTTGAGTTCTTCGGGGGACAGCCCTTTCACCGTCGCCTGCGTGCCAACCGGCATGAACACCGGCGTGTCGATCTCGCCGTGGGGGGTTATGAGCTTGCCGAGCCTCGCGCCCGTGCGCGGGCACTGTTTAATAAGTTTGTAGGTAACCGCAGCCATGGTTCAACTGCCTTTCCGCTGATTTTCCGTGTTATTTTAGCACATCCGGGGCGGTTTTTTCAACCTCCGCGGCGTCCGCAATGTGAATTTCCGCAAAGCACTCCGGCCTGTGAAAGTCCGGTTTTTCCGCCTTCACGAAGTTCGCGCACTGAAAGTGGGCCCTTGCGGGAACCCGCTCCTCGCACTTGTAGAAGTTGCCCCGCGGCATATACACCCCGCCGAGAACGCTCTCCGGCACAAAATATTCGACCGACCAGCTTTGACCGTCTTTTTCGACCTTCACTTTGAGGGCGTGCCTGCCTCCGCAGGGAAAGACCTTCTCGCGTCCGTGCCTGCCCGTTCCCCTGCCGACCAGAATCGCGCCGTTTGAGTTGCACTCGAAATTCATGTACACCCCTGTGCGGCTGTCCGGCATCAGGAAGAACTCGAGGCAGTCGTCCGCCCACACGTCGCCGTCGTCCTCGAAGCACTCCGCCACCGGGTCGCTTTGAAGCGCCGTCAGCCTCACCGCGACGCCCTCAGGCGTGAATACGACCTGCGCGAACGCCCCGCACTCCGCCGGATAAACATCCTTCCACGGCGCCTTGTCGATCGGTATTCTTTCGATTTTCAGCCACTCTTCCGCAGTCTCCGGCGCTTTTTTCGCCGCCGCAACCGTTATAGTCTTTCTTTCCGCCATGAATGCCCTCCTGCCTCCGCGCTCATTTATTTAATCCGGCGCGGGTATGGCCTTATTGTACTACGTTTTCCTTAAAAATCCCACAAGAACGCTTGTTGAAATCCGCGTGAATTTGATTCCCCGTATATTTTCCGTTCACTTTGTGCTATAATTCACTCAACCGTTCACGGGAAGGAGAAAATTTAATGATTCAGGACCTTCACGAACACACCTACTACTCTTTTTGCGGGAAGGACGACCCGGAAGACGTGGTGCGCGCCGCGATCGACGGCGGAATCGAGCTGCTGGGCTTCACGGACCACAACTACGGCGTGGGCTTTCAGCGGTTCGAGTTCTTCAATATCGACCCCGCCACGTACAAGGGCTGCGACTACGGCCGCTGCCTCAGGCGCTACTACGACCACATCAACCTGGTTCGCGAAAAGTACAGCGACCGCATCAAAATTCTGCGCGGCATCGAGCTGAACACGCTGCCGGGAACGAACCACGCCCTGCCGGAAAACTGCGACATCTCCTATTTCGACTACTGCCTCATCGAGAACCTCGACTGGCAGGGTTCAGTAACCGGCGGCGATCTGTTCGGCTACGCGTCGAAGCTTCACTGCCTCGCGGGGGTTGCCCACACCGACCTTTTCGCCTACGCGGAGCGCATCGGCGTCAAGCCCCTCGATTATTTCCGGGAAATGGCCGCCAGCAACATTTTCTGGGAGATGAACGTGAGCTACGACCCCACCCACCACTACCACCAGCACCAGTACGTTCTCGACTTTTTCGCAGACCCCGCGAAGCAGGACATCGTTCGTGAATCCGGCGTGAAGCTGAGCGTGGGCTTCGACGGCCACCGTTTCGAGGACTATCTTCCGGACAGAGTCGCGGACTACTGCCGCAAGGTTGAGGCGCTGGGAATTCCTCTCATGTTTGAAGACGGCGCTCCGTGACAAGCGGCGGCGTTCCCTAAATATAGGTTAAAAAGCATATCGAGTTATTTTAAAAGAATATCAAGAGGAGAACACTATGAACACCCGAATGGACAGAAAACGCCTGAATATAGGCACTTACCACCTCAAACCCTACGCCAGGACCGAGCAGCACGTGAAGGATCTGGCGGACTGCGGGATCGACTTCGTGATCTGCATGGACTACGACGTGAAGACGCTGGACCTGTTCGCGAAGCACGGTGTCGGCGCGATCGTGTCGGGGGTCGTTCCCGGCTGGTGGGGCGGCGACGGCGACAACGCGGGCACACTTGAGGCAAAGAATCCGCTCAGCCGCTGTTTTGACGCCGCGGCGAAGTTCAAGGACCACCCGGCGATCTGGGGCATCGACATAGGCGACGAACCGTCCGCGCTTGACTTCCCTCACTACGGCAGGATTTTCGACGCGGTGAACGGCGCGTTCCCGAAGCAGTTCCCGTACCTGAACCTCTACCCCAACTACGCCTCGGTCTCGAAGAACACCGAGGACCAGGCCCTGAGCCAGCTTGGCACGCGCACGTACGACGAGCACATCCAAAAATACTGCGAGCTCGTTCCCGCCGACTACATCAGCTACGACTTTTACGTCTACTGCACCACGGTCCGCAAGTGCTACGAGAATCTGGTCACGGTCGCCGACGCCTGCCGCCGCACCGGCCGCTCCATGTGGATTATTCTGCAGGTCAACTCCCACGTGCCCCAGGGGTGGATGAACGAGGACATGCTCCGCTTCCAGGCGTTCAGCTCCATGGCCTTCGGCGCCGAGAACATCACCTGGGCCTGCTACACCGCCGGCTGGTGGTACAACCAGGTTCTTGACGAAAAGGGCGAAAAGACCGTCCAGTACGACCGCCTGCGCAAGGTCAACGGCGAAATCCGCGCGATGGCGCCCCTTTACATGAAGTACCTCTCCACCGCCACCCACTTTGTCGGGTTCGACACGGTCGCCGACATCGAAGGGTCCTCGATCGTTTCCGTCAAGTCGCTGAGCACCGGCTATTTCAGGAATCTCAGGGCGGACGACGGCCTGCCGCTGGTGGTGGGCGAGATGAATTCGCGTGAAGGCGACGGCTCCAGGGCGCTGTTCGTGTTCGCCGCCGACGACTGGAAGGGCGAAAACAGGAAGCACCGCAGGGTCACGTTCGAGACAACCGGAATCGCACCCGCCCTCTCCGCCTTCTGCCCCGAAGGCATCAAACAGCTGGACAGAAACCCGGACGGCAGCTACTCGTTCGACATCGACTCCAACGGCTGCTGCATGGTAGTTTTAAGGCCGTGAATGTTTTAAAACCGTAACATATATAAAGCCGTGATATTTCCCGGAAATAAAGAAAGCTCGATACGATGAACAAAAAAACTCTCAACGAACAGGCCGGCAGAAGGCTGTTCACGAATCTCATTACCGACCCGGACAGAATGCCCTTCTCGTTCGATTACGACGGCAAAAAGCACGCCGGCCTTGCCGGACTGGCGCCTCGCAAAATGACTATGGGCGGGGGCGGCTTCACCAACGTCATTTTCGACGCAAGGGTGGACGAAAACCTCTCGGTCCGCGTGGACGCGAAGCTCGTTCACGAATTCGGCCAGTGCGAGTACACCGTGTACTTTGAAAACACCGGCAAAAAGCCCACCGGCGTCATCTCGAACGTCCGCTGTCTCGACACGGTCTTCGAGGGGAAGGGCCCGGTGCTCCGCGGCAACATGGGCGACCACGACAACTGGTACGCGGACTACGTTCACGACCTGTCGAACGGCGACAAATACTTCCGGTCCGACGGCGGCAGAGCGACCCACATAGTCTTCCCGTACTTCGACCTGGTCCACGGGAACGGCGGCACGATGATCGCCCTCGGCTGGGCAGGCACCTGGGAGGCAATGTTCTCCGCCGCCGGCAACAGCACAAGGATCACCGCGGGAACCAACAACGGCCTTAACACCGTCCTCCTTCCCGGCGAGAAGATCCGCACAGGCCTCGTGGTGCTGCTCCCCTACAAGGGCCGGAACCGCGACGACGCCTCCAACCTGTGGCGCGCATGGTTCATGAAATACAACCTGCCCAAAGCGGACGCCGCCGGCAACCCTTTGAAGCCCCTCTCCACCGTCGGTTTCGCGAACGACACCGGCCTTCCCAACTCGGACGGCAGCATTTCGGAGCGTTATTTCACGTGGAAGCCCACCCTCGAGAAGATCATTCAGGAGGAACTGGTGGCAGATTTCAGGTGGTTCGACGCCGGCTGGTACTTCGACCCTTCCGGGAAAACCGTTGAGACAGACTGGTGGGGCACCGTCGGCAGCTGGGAACTCGACCGCGAGAAGTGGCCGGGAAGCACCTTCGCCGAGTCCAACGAAGCCTGCCACAAGGCGGGAATGAAGGTTCTTTGCTGGTTCGAGCCCGAACGCGTCACGCACGTCCCCGACCTCGTGAAGAACTACGGCTACAAGGAGGATTGGAGCATCGGCACCGGGCCGGTCCGCACCAACAATCTGGGCAACCCGGACTGCCTCGAATGGACCCTGGGCCGCGTCACGAAAATGATGCTCGAGCACAAGGTCGACATGTACCGCGAAGACAACAACAGCGACCCCGGCTTCGCCTGGCCCTACCGCGACAACCTTGAAACACAGGAACTCGGCCTCCCCAGAACAGGAATCACCGAAAACAAGTGCATCTGCGGCCACTACGCGCTGTGGGACGGCATTATCGACTTCTGCCGGCAGAACGGGAAGTGCACCTTCGTGGACTCCTGCGCTTCAGGCGGCGGCAGAAACGACATTGAATCCATGCGGAGGGGCTTCCCGCTGATGCGCTCCGACTACGACAGGACCAGCTCGTCAATGCGCCTCTCGCAGACGTCGACGCTGTGCCGCTGGCTGCCGTTCCATGGATCGTGCACCAGGGAGGCCTCCCGCCAGCTGGAGGTCAGCAAAGGCGCGGGCCCCAATGTCTACGTGGCCCGCGCGTCCTTCCTTCCCATTTACAACTTCGGCGAGGCGTTTTCCCACAGTAAAGAACTCGACTTTGACCTTTTCCGCCGCAATTTCAACGAGTGGAAGTCGGTGCGGCACCTGCTCACGAAGGACATGTACGTGCTGACCCCGTGGCGCCACGACCTGGACCGTTCCCACTGGACTGCCTTCGCCTACGACGACCCCGACGCCGGCGAGAGCCTGCTTCTGGCATTCAGAATGGAGGACGCCGAAGAGCCCTGCTTTATGGCGCGCCTGCCCTTCGCGGACCCTGCCGCGACCTATGAGGCCGTGAACGGAGACACCGGTGAAAAATCCCTATTTAAAGGGAAAAACCTCCGCGAGGAAGGCCTGCCTGTGACTCTCGGCGAGCCAAAGAGCAGCGCGCTGTTCAGGATCAAAAAGACAGGCTGAAGCGTCGCGGAATTAACGCGCGCATATATTTAAAAACGGAGTGGCTCCACGCGAACCGCTCCGTTTTTTCATTTCGCAGGTTACCTTTCTGCTATCCTGCGTTTAGGTTTTTCACACATTCACCGACGCGCTCCTGCCAGATGTCGCTTAATTTCACCAACAGAAATGTACTATTTTCCTCGTCATACTGATCTAAAATATAATATGATTCGTCAATGAAATAAATACTGTGTGAAACGAATATGCAGTTTACCTTGTCGCAGTACAATTTTAGATGCCAACACACATAATTTGATATAGCTTCATTCGAAAGATGTATGCTGTAGGTTCCTTCCGAACGAATCAACTCGCTATAAGAAAACACAGAACTTGCTGTGTCTTCACAGAAACTCTCAAGACCGCCGCTGTTATAATTAAAGACGGAATAATCCCGGTACCACTCTTCTTCCGGAGAATCCAGTTCAACTTCGGAACTAAGCCATATGTTATCGAAACGGTTTGTCATTGCCAGAGGTACGTCTTCACCGTCCGCAAAATATCCGTATAAATCGTGATATGAACTCGCCACCGGAATGCCCAGAATCGTTTCCGGTTTGAGCCGTCTTGCCGATCCGCCGGTGAATAGTTTTCCCATATACGTCATCTTTTTTTCATCTATGCTCCATCCCTCAAACCCAAAGAAATTGAACCGGACTCCTTGATAATAAAAATCCGATCCAATCCTAGGCGGCCACTCTAGAGATTCATCCCATTCGACCGAAACCACCTCTTTCGGTATAAGCGAATAACAGCCGCTCAGCATGAAAGCAATCAGCCCGGTGAAAAGCAACGCGAAGACGACCTTCGCAATGTTAAAAGAGCGATGTTGAATGTGAAATGTGAAATGTATTTCCATATATTCCTTAGTTGCATCAAAAACGGCTGTTGGGCGAAGATATGTGCGGTTCCTTAGAACAATCCGGAGATGCGCCCGTTCTCGTCCACGTCGATCTTCTCGGCCGCGGGCACCTTGGGCAGACCCGGCATTGTCATAATGTCGCCCGTGAGAACCACCACGAAGCCGGCGCCGGCGGAGACCTTCACGTTGCGGACCGTCACCTTGAACCCCTCGGGTGCGCCGATAAGGGTCGGGTCGTCCGAGAAGCTGTATTGAGTCTTCGCGACGCAAATTGGCAGCTTGTCGAAGCCGAGAGCGGTCAGCCGGTCGATCTGCTTTCTTGCGGCAGGGGTGATGATGACGCCCGCGCCGCCGTAGACCTTCTTCACGACGTCGTTGATCTTTTCCTCGATGGATTCGTCCAGGTCGTAGGAGAAGCGGAAGTCGCCCTTTTCCTCTTCGCAGAGCCTGACAACTTCACGGGCAAGCGCCTCGCCGCCCTTCCCGCCTTCGGCCCAGACCGTGGAGAGGACCGTGTTCACGCCGAGTTCGCGGCACTTTTCGATGATGTACTCGATCTCGCGGTCCGTGTCCTGCGGGAACCTGTTGACCGCCACCACGCAGGGAAGGCCGTACACGTTCTTGATGTTGGAAACGTGGCGCAGGAGGTTGGGAACGCCGCGGCCCAGCGCCTCGAGGTCTTCGGTGGCCAGCGATTTCTTGTCGAGACCGCCGTGCATTTTGAGCGCCCTGACAGTGGCAACGATGACCACCGCGTCGGGTTTGAGACCCGCGACCCTGCACTTGATGTCCAGGAATTTCTCCGCGCCGAGGTCAGCGCCGAAGCCGGCCTCCGTGACCGTGTAATCGCCCATTTTTAGGGCAGTTTTCGTGGCAACCACTGAGTTGCAGCCGTGGGCGATATTCGCGAACGGACCGCCGTGAACGAACGCAGGCGTGCCTTCCAGCGTCTGCACCAGGTTCGGCTTGAGGGCGTCCTTGAGAAGCGCCGTCATTGCGCCCACCGCGTTCAGCTGGCCGGCCGTCACCGGTTTGTCGTCGTACGTGTAGCCGACTATAATTCGGGAAAGTCTCTCTTTCAGGTCGGTAATGGAATTCGAGAGGCAGAACACCGCCATGATCTCCGAAGCCACCGTAATGTCGAAGCCGTCCTCCCTCGTGACGCCGTTGGACCTGCCGCCGCAGCCGTCCACAATGAAGCGGAGCTGGCGGTCGTTCATGTCCACGCAGCGCTTCCAGGTGATCTTGCCAGGGTCGATGCCGAGGGCGTTCCCCTGGTGAATGTGGTTGTCGAGCATTGCCGCCAGCAGGTTGTTCGCGGCGCCGATGGCGTGAAAGTCGCCCGTGAAGTGAAGGTTGATGTCCTCCATGGGCACCACCTGCGCGTAGCCGCCTCCTGCAGCGCCGCCTTTGATTCCGAAAACGGGTCCCAACGAGGGTTCGCGCAGCGCCACCGTCACCTTTTTGCCGATGCGGGCCAGTCCGTCCGAGAGGCCTATCGTTGTGGTGGTCTTGCCCTCACCCGCCGGCGTGGGCGTTATCGCGGTGACCAGAACGAGCTTCCCGTCCGGCCCGTCCGCCTTCTTGAGAAACTCCGGGTCGATTTTGGCCTTGTAGCGGCCGTACTGTTCCACGTACTCTTCGGGAATGCCTGCCTTCTCCGCAATCCTGCTAATGTGCTCGAGTTTTGTGCTCTGAGCGATCTCGATATCCGACAAATAACCCATTTTCAATTCACTCTCCTGTCGTTTTTCACGCCGCGTTAATTAATGCTTCCGCGGCTTTGATTTTCGTCTATAAATAGGCAATTTAAAAATCATTGCCCGTATGATGCCTCCATCTTGCCGGCCGCAACGTCTTTACGCTTTCCTCACCTTCACGCCCTGGCTTCTGTAATAGTCCATAAATTCTTCCGGCGTTCCTTTGGTGAACGAGTTTTTCGGGAAATCCATAACTACCTTCGTTTCCGTGAACAAGTATACGGTCTCTACAGTATCGTACACCGCTTTAACACTTGGTCTGTACGGCTGAACACTATTTCCGCTGGTCAGGTTTTCCATTGACAGCATTCCGTCCTCCATTCTCCAGACGATTTCGGGGTACTGTCCGCCGTTCATCTCCAAAGTTCTTTTTTGAAGCGTTTTAGCCTGCGCGTCCGCGCCAAGAACTCTAATTAAAACCAGTATCACAATGAATGCAGCCAGAAGTATTGTATAAAAGTTTAGTGAGTGAAAGTAGAATATGTCCGTGGCGACTGCGATAAGCAGCAATAATCCGTAAAGAGCCAGTAGAACAATAAAACTGATTTTTCTCACGGGAAGTCGCCAGAACACGAAATTGCTGGCGTCTTTTACACTTTTCTCACTCGTTTTAACATGAACTTCAAAAATCAATTTCTATCCTCCCGTTTTTACTCGCTGCTCAGTCTCTTCCGCGGCTTTGATTTTACCATTTTACCGGGCCGGTTTTCAACCCGGACTCTCGAGACGGAACCGCCTGCTTTGTGCCTTTTTACAGATACCAGACCGGCACCGCAATCACGTTTTCTCTCAGAATTCCCGGAGCGGGACACATGCAGACCACCGCGCCCGTGCCGCGCTTTTTGTCCGGAATCATGTCAAGCACCGTGAACGCTCCGGCCATATCCGCGCTGACGTTTGACGCCTGCTTTATTTCCACAGGGTACAGGATCCCGTTCTCCTCGATTATCAAATCAATCTCACTCTCAACTTCAACCACCGCGCCGTCTTTTTTGACCTTCTTTTTGTCCTTTCCACGGTAGTAGGAGACAAAATACCTGTAGTCCTGCCCGCGGTTTGAATACGACTTGATGATCTCGGAAACCGCGAATGTCTCAAACATCTGCCCGTTCATCGCTCCGTAAGCCAGCGCTTCGGGGGTCAGCCATCTTGTGAGGTACGCGGCAAGTCCCGTGTCCCTGAAATAAACTTTCGGCGTCTTGATGGCGCGCTTCAGGACCGAAGGCGCGTAGGGTTCGAGAATGAATACGATTCCCGTCGCTTCAAGGATCGACATCCAGCGCCTGACAGTCATTGCGTCTTTTCCGATTTCATCCGCGATATTCGAATAGTTGAGCATTTGTCCGGTTCTCGCCGCGACCGCGACCATGAACCTGCGGAAATCATTGAGGTCGTGAACAGCCGTCAGCTTTCTGACGTCGCGCTCCAGGTAGGTCTTCACGTAGCTCGAGAAGAACACGCTCCAGTCAACGCTCTTATCCTGCAGCTCGGGGAAGCCGCCGCGGTGGATTATTTCCCAGATATTGTCGACCGGCACTGCGTCACTGTTCCTGCGGGAAACGTAGTCCATGGTCGGAACAAACGGATCGTGAAAGCGGCTGCCCTGGATTTCTCTGAGCGAAAGGCCAGACAGTTCAAGCACCCCCACTCTTCCGGACAACGACTCCGAAGCGCCCTCCATCAGCTCAAGCGGCTGCGAACCGGACAGGCAGAACAGCCCGCGTTCCCCGCTCTCATCGCATTTGATTTTTATAAACCGGAACAGACCCGGAGCTCTCTGGACTTCGTCGTAAATGACGGGAGGCGGGTTAAGCATCATGAATTCAGCGGAATTTTCGTTTGCCTGCTCCTCGATAAACGGATCGTCAATGGCTACATACCTTTTCTCCGGAAATAATTCCCGAAGAAGCGTTGATTTTCCGGTCTGGCGGGCGCCCGTAAGCAACAGTCCTTTGAAAGTACTGTCCGTTTTCAGAATGATATCCTCAATGTGTCTGTGTATGTACTTCATTTAGCTCCACAACCTGTTGTTTTTGCGACTAATCCAGAATTCAATTCTGTATCAGTCGAAATTCTATCACTTTCCAGCGCCTTTGTAAAGCCTGTTTTCCTGCTAAATCGAAGTTTTTGCGTTGGTTTTTGAACAAATTAAAAAAGCCTGCCTTTGGCTAATCAAGAATTCAATTCTGAATTTGTCGCAGGCAGGCCATGTTTATCATTGTGTTGAACACTCCTTATTCCTTATTCGCATTTTCCGGGTTTTCCGTCTCCTGTTCCACGCTTTGTTTTTTCTTCGTGATCTTCCTGTAAATCACGATTCCGACGGCGCTGATTGCCAGCGTCACCGCGAAAACGATCACCGCCACCGTGTACTTCTTCGTGCCGAGGGCGTCGCCGCCGATGGTGGAGGTGACGATTGAAGGAATCCGGCCGACCGAGCAGATGATCGCCCACACCCAGAACTTCATGTCCGTCAGGCCCGCGAAGTAGCACAGAAGGTCCTTCGGCGTTCCCGGAATCATGAATATGATCGCGTAGAGGAGGTCCCGGGAAGGCGAGGTTTTGAGGATGCTCAGCTCGTTCAGCTTTTCCTCCGTGAAAAACACGGTGACGATCCGCTTGCCGAGAAGGCGCACCAGCAGGAACACGATCATGCTGCCGATGGCGGAGGCGATGATGCAGAGAATTGTTCCCTCCAGAACGCCGAACGCGTAGCCCCCCGCGATCTCCAGCGGCTCGCCGGGAATGAACGCCAGAATGATCTGAACGATTACCAGACCCATGTAGGCCAACCGGCCCGCGAAGCCCTTGCCGTCCACCCATTCACGGAACTTTTCCGGGTCCGACGCGAACCGGACGATCTCCCTGCCCACGAAATATGTGGCCAGGCCGAACACGACCAGCGCGAAGGCGACGAGTATTCCGGTTATTATCTTCTTTCTCTTTGAAGCCATAGTTTAGTTTTTACCTAAAGTTAGCATAATAGCGCGGGCCGGCAGCTGATTTGAGAGGCCGGCCCGCAACAGTTTTACTTCTTCACTATCCTCAGCGTGACGATCTCGAACGGCCTGTAGGGCACCGTGAAGGTTCTTCCCGACAGCTTGAGCTTCTCGAGCTTGTTCTCGGACAGGTCGGACAGCCAGACCTCCTTCGCGTCGAAGCCCAGCGTGAACCCCGCAGTGCCGCGGATGTTCTTCGCCTCGTAGCCTCTCACGATGATGTCGCCCGAGTACTCCGCCTCCTTCACGGTCTCGATGACCAGGTTTTCGGCGTCGCAGCTGACCAGCGACCACTCCTCGGGAAGCGCGTTCTTTTTCGAAACGTTCGCGCCTGCCGGCACCTTCACCGCGTACATCGGGAAGTTGAGCATATACGCCTCTTTCACGGTGTCCGCGTCCCTGAGCATGCCCTTGTGCGGCAGCAGCGAGTACGTGAAGCTGTGGTGGCCCTTGTCGGCGACCTCGTTCGGATAAGTGGGGCGCTTGATGAGCGTCAGCTGCATCAGGTTGCCGTGGACGTCGTGGCCGTACTTGCAGTTGTTGAGCAGCGAGACGCCGTAGCCGCCCTCGGACATGTCCGCGAACTTGTGGGCGCAGGTCTCGAATTTCTGGCGGTCCCAGCTAGTGTTCTTGTGGGTGGGCCGCTCGATGGTGCCGAACTGGATCTCGAACGAAGCCTTGTCGGTGTTGATGTCCACCGGGAACGCGGCGCGAAGCACTCTGTGCAGGCTGTCCCATTCCGCCTCGGTCTCGAAGTCGATGCGCGCGTTCTCGCCGTAGAACCAGATGTTCTGGGTGATGGTGCTGACGCCGTGCTTTCTCGTGATCCGGACGCCCGCCTTGCCGCCGCGGTCGATCGCCTCAACGCTCTCGAACCCGTGCAGATTGTAATATTTGTAGTTGCTGAATTCCTGGATCTCCCACGCGTCGTAAACGTCCGGGTAGTCCTCGTAAATTCTCAGCTCGTTGCCGGGTCCGCCCGCGATCACGCTGCGGCCGTTCTTTTTGTCGAAAAGGGTCTTGATCTCCCAGTTTTCGTCGAATTCGCAGGAATAGTAAGGCGTTTCGATGCGTTTCGCGGCCGTGTCGACGCTTATGAGGCCTTTCTTGATTCTGAGGTTGAGCGCCTTGTAGCCCTTGGGCGGCACGTTCTCGACGTGGACCGCGCGGCCGCCGGCGTCGACGTAGCCCGTTCCCGTGAACGAGTGCGGGTTGAAGACGACGTACTTCTTGTCGGTGGCGATTCTCGAGACGATCGCCTCGCAGGCCTTCCTTCTGATTTCGCCGGTGATCTTGCGGAGCTCCGCGTATTCACGGTCGCACTGCTCGTACACCTCGCGGATCGAGGAGCCGGGAATGATGTCGTGGAACTGGTTCACGAGCATGGTCTCCCAGCATTCGTGAAGGATCTGCTTCGGGAAGTCCGTTCCCGCAGCGACGCCCGCCGCCACCGAGAGCATTTCGGAGTCAAGCATCAGGAACTCGCAGTCGCGGTTGTTCTTTTTGTTGCGCGCGTTGGACGTGTAGGTGCCGCGGTGGAACTCCAGGTAGAGCTCGCCCTGCCACGAAGGGAAGCGCGGGTTGTTTTCGATGTTCTTCTCGAGGCGCTTCAGCATGTCGCCCGCAAAGCCGATTTTCGCCGCGGGAAGCCCGGGAAGGCCCTTCTGCTGCCTGCGCGCGATCTGGAGCATCTCCTCGTTGGGACCGCCGCCGCCGTCGCCGTAGCCGAACGTGACGATGGATTCGCGGGCCAGTTCCTTCTGCTGGAAGCGGTTGTAGGAGCCTGCGATCATGCGCGGGTTGGTGTTGCCCACGTAGGTCGTTCCCTTCGTGAACGCGTCGGTGCGGCCCTTGTCCTGCGCAGTCAGGAAGTACGCGTTAATGGGTGTGCCGTCCACGCCGATCCACTTGAAAAGGTCGTAGGGCATCACGTTTCTGTCGTTCCAGCTGATTTTGGAGGTGACGAACCACTCCACGCCGGATTTGCGGAGAATCTGCGGAAGCGCCGCCGAGTAGCCGAAAACGTCTGGAAGCCACAGCACGCGGGACTCGACGCCGAACTCTTCACGGAAGAAGTTCCTGCCGTAGAGCACCTGCCTCACCAGGGACTCGCCTGACGCCAGGTTGCAGTCGGCCTCGACCCACATGGCGCCTTCGACCTCCCACCTGCCGGCCTTCACCATCTTCTTGATCTCCTCGTAAAGCTCGGGAGCCTCCTCCTTCACCGCCTTATATAAATAGGCCTGGGAGGACATGAACTTGTACTCCGGGAACCGCTTCATCAGCTCGATGACCGTCGCGAACGACCTCTGGGCCTTCTCGCGCGTCTGCGCAACCGTCCAGAGCCACGCGATGTCGATGTGGGTGTGGCCGATGCAGATCACCGCCGTCTCGCTCTCGTGCTTCGGGCTGTAGATTGTCTCCTTGAGGTACTGCCTGGCCTCCGCCACGGACTTGTGGAACTCCTCGCCGCGGGGCTCGAGCATGTTGACCTTCCTGAGGGCCATGCTGAGGTGGGTCAGGATCTCCATGTACTCCACCGTGTTGGTGCCGAGGCACTCCAGCGCGTTTCTGGGAACGGAAACGTCGTAAATGAGCTGGCGCACGTCGTCGTTCACGGTGCGCAGGTAGGGCATGATGCAGGAATGTTCGATCCGCGGGCCTGTGTACGCGTAGATCCAGACCTCGTAGCGGGTTTTGGACGCTCCGAGAACGAGCTCGCGGTGGTTGGTGTCGAACGCCTGACGCATAACTCCGTCAACAAAGCACAAAAACTGGGGGTTGTCCGCGTCCCAGCCGGTCCGGTCGGTGTGCAGGCAGAGCTCCAGCGTGTCGTCGCCCCGCATGTCTTCGGGAACGTCCACGGGAATGTAGAACCACGCGTGCGAGTCGATTCCCCCGCCCCACGGACTGCCCCACTCGTAGGGCTTCATCGCGGATATTTCCGGGAAATCGTTGTTCTCCTTGTAGCCCGTGGTGAATATTTTGATGTCCTCCAGCTTGATGACCTTGCGCGGGACGGATTCCCCGAGCCGGTTGATGTAGGAGTTGACGTGTCGCAGCATGCTTTCCATATGTACCTCCGGAAAAATAGTGGAATGTAAAATTATTCTCGAGATGTGTTTATTTTGCGAGGAACTTGTCGATCTTCGCGCCCATGAGCTTCGTGAGCAGCTTCACGAGCTGGCCGATGAGTATCGCGGAGAGAACCGTTCCGATTCCGACGACCACCTGGAAGCCCACCGGCAGGCCGATAAACCCTTTGAAGAACTCAAGCACCGGAACTTTATTGATGAAGACCGTGAACACGAAGTGCATAATGAACGAAATCGTGATCATCGAGGTGTCGACGATTGTCTTGCAGTTGCCGAATTTCATTCCCGAAACCTCTGAAATGGCCGCCGCGAACCCTTCCGCGGGCATCGCGACCCACTTCGGCCTGAGGTAGAGGAAAACGCCCACCGCAATGATGACGAGGCTCGCCACGAAGTAGCCGATTCGTGCAAGATAGTTCTGCGGTGCGGGAAGCCACGCCAGCCAGTGCCCGAACCCGCTCGTGTCGAGGCCGAAAAAGTTCGTCTTCGTGGAGACTCCGAAAAGGTCCACCAGGAAGCCGAACGCGACGGCAATCGGTATTCCCAGCAGGTTGATCCACTTGAACCGTTTCCGCAGTACGATTATCTGCAGCAGCACGAGAATGCAATAGACCACGATTGTCATGGCCCCCAGGGACCAGCCCCAGATGACCTCGCACGCCCGCGGTACCGAGCTGACCGGCGAGATGCCCAGCGAGCTCAGCTTCGAGCAGTTGATTCCTATCGCGATAAGGATGATGCCGACCGCGTAGAAAATGAACTTCTTCAAGCCTTGCACAAATTTACTTTTCATATTAATTCCGTTCCCGCGGTCTCAAAGCCGCGTTCTATAAGTCACGAAATGTGTAATTTCTTTTTTACAGGTACGAAACGGTCTCGACCGCTTCCCCGTTGATAAAGTAGATTCTCGTGATGCGCCTGCCGATCTCGCAAAGGAGCTCGTAGTTGAACGACCCGGCGGTTTCCGCAACTTCCTCGCAGCTCAAAACCTCGCCGCAGGACTCGCCGAAAATGACCGCCTCGTCGCCGACCGCGCAACCGGGAACGTTCGAGACGTCCACCATCATCTGGTCCATGCAGATCCGCCCCAGGATCGCGCACCTGACGCCCCTGATCAAAACGCAGCCCTTGCCGGAGAGCGTTCTGAAAATGCCGTCCGCGTAACCCGCGGCAATCGTCGCCACACGGTATCGTCTGTCCGCCACAAAAGTGTGACCGTAGCTGATGCCCTCGCCTTTGTTGAGGTTCGCGACGTTGATCACGCGGGTCCTCACCGACAGCGCCGGCTTGAGAGGCAGAACGTCACGGTCGGTCTCGGGGGACGGATAGTGGCCGTAAAGAACGATTCCCGCCCGCACGAGTTTGTAGTTGTTATTGCGGCTCATGATTGCCGCGCTGTTGCTGATGTGCCTGACGCCCGTGTCGACGCCTTCCGCCTCGAGCGCGTCGCAAAACTCCGCGAAGATCCGCCCCTGTTCGGCAACAGATTCCGCCCCCGCCTTCTCGTCGGCCCGTGCGAAGTGCGAGAAAATGCCGCCGATTTTGACGTTTTTCAGTTTTGAAATCTTTTTGATGTCCTCTATACTCTTTTTGCAGGGTCTGAATCCGATTCTGCGCATACCCGTGTCGACGGCGATGTGAACGGTCGCGATTCTCCCAATAGCGGCGGCTTCTTTGTCAAGCTCCGCGGCGTTTTTCGCGTCAAAAACCGTCAGCGAAATGTCGTGCTCCGCCGCCGCCCTGAACATCGAGGGGTGCGTGTAGCCGAGGACAAGAATGGGCTTCGTGAACGCCGGGGAATAGTACCTGCCGCCGTCCATAGCGCGCCTTAATTCAAGCCCTTCGCTGACGCCGGCGACGCCCGCCATGTCGATCTCGTCCGAAATGTAGTTCGCGACGACCCTCGCACCGTGGCCGTAGGCGTCGGCTTTAAGAACCGCGAGTACCTTCGTTCCCGGTTCCAGAAGCGCCTTTATGTTTTTCAGATTTTCGCGTATGCGGTCGAGTTCGACGCACGCATACACTCTGTCATACTTCAGATCCATTATTACGGCTTTCTTTACAATTTTCGTCAGTATTTGTCTGTTTCCGTCAATACCCGCAGGCTTCCGTCAATTCCCGCAGGCTTCCGTCAGTACACGCAGGTTCCCGTCAAAATCAAACACCGAGAAGCTCTCTCAGCTTGTTTGCTAGCGTGACCGCGTTGTCCTCGTGGGCTTTCAGATTCGGATGGCCGTTGCCGCCCGCTCCGTTCGGCGAGAGCTTGAGCGTGTAGAAACCCTTTTCGGCGCCTCCGAGCTCCTTGACCGCCGCCTCTATATAGGGAAAGAACGACGTGTCCATCATTCCGTAGGCGTAGAGAATCTTCGCGTCCGGGTTCTTTTCGCGAACGAGCGTCAGAAAGTCGCGGAGTCCCTTCTCGAGCTTGTCGATCTTGCAGGCGCCCGAGTAGCAGAAATTGATGTCGTTGGTGCCGAGATTGATGACCACCACGTCGGCCTTGCGCGGGAACGTCCACTCTTCGTGACGGTCGCACTGGTAGCACGTCTCGGTGTAGGTGTCGAGCATGATGTGCGGCTGCCAGCCGATGACGATGCCGATGCCCTGCTGCGCGACGATACTGTAGTCCGCGCCGACCGCCTTTGCGGCCAGAACCGCGTAAGATTTCGTGCCGTCGACGTACTCGTTGCCCGCCACGTTGGTGCTCTTTTCGCCGTCCGCGTTGTCCGGCCATAGGTTGCCGTAGCCTGTCGTAATCGAGTCGCCGATGACCTCAATAAAGTACTTCGAGTCGGCGGGTTTCGTCGTGAGCTCGCCGCTTAAAGTGATTGAATTTATGTAGATGACGCCGCGCTCCGCCTCGGTCTGACGCTCGATCAGGAACGTGTGGAGGCCGCGCTCAAGGTTCTCGCCAAGAATCACGTCGACGTCCTTGCCGGTTTTGACGACCCTGTCGGCGCGGTGTTCGCCCAGAAGCACGCCGTCGCAGTAGACACTCACGTAGAGCTTGTTGCCGCCGATCTGGGTCGACTTGGCGAACATCGAAGCGGTCACCGTTCCTTCGCAGTACGCCCTGAACTCAATCGAGGCCGCGGTGTAGTCAAGGGGAATCCCCATGCGCTCGCCTATCGACTTTTTCGCGGTGTAGAGCGTTTTGATTGTCCGGCCCTGGGTTTTGCAGAAGTCGAAAAGCTCGTCCGCACCGATTGTTTTTTCGGTGTAGTCGAGCGAATTGATGTCCGGGGTGGGTTCCTCGGTCGCCGGCGCCTGGGTCGGTTCGGGAACGTCCGTCGGTTTTGCGGGCCCCTTTCCTCCGTCGCATGCCGCAGCGCACAGAGCAAGCATCGCCGCCAGAATCAGCGCCGCGAACCGTGTTAACTTATTACTGAAATCGAATCTTTTCATGCCGGGATTCCTCGCATTTTGTAAGTCGCCGCTTCCGTTTATTTCGTCTTTGAGGCCTTTTTCGCCTTCAAAAGCTGTTTTTTCTCTATTTCTGAAATCATATCCACGCGCATCTGATGCCTGCCGCCCAGGAACTCCGCGCCGAACCACTCGTCGACGATCATTTTCGCGACCTCGCTGCCGACCACCCGCGCGCCGAAGCAAATTATGTTCGCGTTGTTGTGCTGCTTCGCCATTTTCGCCGAGAACGGCTCGCTCACGCACGCCGCCCGCACGCCCGCGACCTTGTTCGCCGCGATGGACATTCCGAGACCCGTTCCGCAAATCAGAACGCCCGCCTCGCACTCGCCGCTCGCGACGCTCTTCCCGACCGCCTCCGCGATATCCGGGTAGTTGCATCCGCTCCTCTCGAACGTTCCGAAATCCCTGACCTCGACGCCTTTCGCCTCAAGGTGCGCCTTGATCTCATTCCTCAAATCGATTCCGGCGTGATCGCTGCCGATTGCGTACATTTTCAACTCCGCCTTTCGAAAAGGTCCCGCAATTGCCGCCGGACCCGCGCTTTTTTATCACGTCATATTATAATTCTTTTTGCGCGCGTTTTCAACCTGCGAGGCGAATTAAAAATGCGCGCAGAATCCACGAAAAGGGCCGGCCCTCACAATCAAAAACACCGGTCAAGCCGGCAGGCCCACAGACGTTGGAATTCCTTGAAAAATACTGAAAAAACAGGCGACTCTTTAAAAAAGTTGAATCGCGCGGCGCAATTTGATAAACTTTCAGCAGGAAGCGTAGGCGCGCAACACCTTGAGAAACGCGTCCTTTACGAAAAGAGGCATTCTGTGAATAAAAAGAACCTGCTCATATTTCTTGGAATAATCCTCGCGGTATGCGTCGCGGCGGCGGTCGTCATCGCGGTTTCTGTCTCTGTCAAAAACCGTCACGACCCGGACTCCACGCCCGGACCGGACAGCGGACACGAGTACCTCGAGCGCTTCGACGAGTTTTCGTGCGTAACTGTAGCGGCAGGCGCGAACCCCGCCACAGCCGTCAATTTCTGCTGGCAGACGTACAACGGGATCGCGGACGGTTTTGTCCGCTACGCGAAAAAAGAAGGTTCCGCGGTTACTCTTCCGGCTGAAACTGCGAAGGTCGAAGCCTACTCCGAGAACACGACCTTTTCGGTGCCCGTAGACGGCCAGTTTGACTACAAAAACCCGTCGCTTCAGGACGTTCCCGCGGTTCTCCACCGCGTCTACCTGACCGGACTTGAACCCGCAACGGAGTATGTGTACACTGTCGGCGGAACGCTTCCGGACGGCACCATTACCGAGAGCGAGCCGGCGGTGTTCAGGACCGTTCCCGAAGGCGACACGTTCAGTTTTTTGCTGGTGGCGGACACGCAGGGCTTCACGCAGCGTAACTACGACGTGTGGGGTTCGCTCCTCTCGCTGGCACTTGAAAAGCTTCCCGGTTTCGACTTTACGGTCCACATGGGTGACACGGTCGAGGAGGGCAAAAACGCCTACCAGTGGCAGATGTACTACAACAGTTCTTCCGGAATTTTAGGGAAAATCCCGACCGTCTCCGTCGTCGGAAACAAGGACAAAAAGCACGCCCTTTCGCACTTCACGAACGGCGCCGACGGCAACCGCACCGCCCTCGTCTCCGGGTACTATTCCTTCGACGTGGGCAGCGTTCACTTCTCCGTGCTCAACACCGGCGACGGCGACAAGGACCTTCCGAAGGCTCAGCTGAAATGGCTCAAGGCCGACCTCGAAGCGGCGGCAGACAAGCACAAGATCATCCTCATTCACAAGGCGCCCTACTCCGACGCGAACCACTGTTTTGACGCGGAAATAGTCGCAATAAGAAGCCAGATCCTTCCCGTCGCGAACGATTACGGAGTCGCGGCGGTGCTCGAGGGCCACGACCACTACTTCTTCCGCTCTGTACCTGTCAACGGCCAAGGCGCGGCGGCGGATTACAATGTTTCCACAGTGGCCGTCGGCGGCGTCGACACGAAAATGTTCAGCGTGAACGGAAACGGCACGGTCTATTTCGTTAACGGATCCGCGGGCTGCAGGCAACACGACAACCCGATTCCGGGAACGGCCGACGTCCTGACCGACTACTCCGCTTTAATGAAGGGCGCGTCCCTCTCCTACGTCAGCGTCGACGGCGAGAAGATCGTCTTCACGACCTACGTGAACGAAAACGGAACCCTCAAGCTGTACGACTCCTGGGGGTTGTACTTCTAAGAATTATTACTTGATATAATGAGACAGGCGGCCCCCGGCGCGTTTTTGTCCGCGCCGGGGCCGCCTGCTTTTTACAAAGCGTTTGTTCTTTATTTAGGAATCGCTAAGTTTCGAGCTATTTTTTCGAGCGCGACCCCGAAGCTGTACAGGGGTACTGCAAGAGGGGAGCTCTCGAAAAGCAGTCCGCAACAATTCTCCGCAGACACCTCGTTATTAACCGTACTTTGCCGAAATAATTACCTCGTACTGGAAACGAACTGGTTTATTCACGCTCCCTCGCGGACTGCGTAAAGAGCCGAAAATCAGCGATTCCACCGGTTAATCTTCGTCATCCCCGTACATGGATTCAGAATCGTCCGGCGGTGCTTCGTCGTCTCCCGGCGGTTCGTATCCGAACGCTTCGCTGTAGTCGCCTAAGCCGGATTGCGTTTGAGGCGCGGGCTGTTCTTCGTGCCTGTACGTTTCCGCAGCGTTTGTAAAAGGCAACGTTGCGGCGGTTCTGTTTCCGGCTGGTGCAGGTTCGGGCTCGAACGCGTCAAAGTCGTCCTCGAAGCTGACGTTCCCGGCGTCTTCCCCGACTTCGCCGCCTTCTTCGTTTTCGTCGTCCTCAAAGAGTCCGCCGAAAGAATCGTCTTCGCGTCCCGTGCCTTCGTCGCGGCGTCCGTTCACGTCAGAGTCTGTTTCCGCCTCGAACAAAATTCCCTTGTTTTCGGCAAATTTTTCAAACGCCTCCGCGGTCTTGCCGAACAGATCCTCCTCTTCGGGTTCGCCGCTCGCAGCCTTCTTCATAAGCTCGGGGGCCTGCTCGAAAAAGTCCTCCTCGGTGAGCGCCGTCACCCTGAGCGGCCTGCCGAAGACCGTTTTCGCGGCGTTTTCGACCGCCTCGCGGCGCTTTCCGTCGGTAATCATTCTCACAAACTGCCGGCCCGCAAGTGGGATGAAAAGCGTTCCGCCCACAATGTAGCCGTGCGAGCACTGGGTTGCGATGAGGCTGCCCACGCCGCCGAACTTCTCCGAAACGGTCGCGATGTACTCCTTCCAGTCAGCCTCGGGAACCGCCTCCAGCGAGCCGAGCACTTCCCGCGTAAGGTCCTTCTCCGACACCGGGTCCGGCTCTTCGAAAAGGCTTCCAACGTCCGCTCCGTCATTCTCCGTGGTTTGCGGCTGCGTTTCGCGCGCGTCGTTATTTCCGCCGTCTGCCTCGTACCTTACCGGCCCCGCCCCGCGCACGGTCACTTTCAGACCGTCGTTCACGAGGTCGGCAACGCCGCGCTCCAGCACCTGGATCCTGTCGGCCAGCTCCGTGTCGCGGCCCCAGCTTCTGTCGCAGAGCGAGAGCATTCCCGCCTCGAAAATAATTTTGCGTTGCACCGACCACTTGAGGTCGTTCTCGAGGGACGAGAGTTCGCGAACGATCATGGTGATCTCTTTAACGTTGGTGGCGCTGCCGAGCTTTTTGAGGCGCTCGATGTCGGCGTCGCTGTCGTACAGGAACTGCTTCGGGTTGCGCGTAGACAGAAGAATCATGATCTTGCGCATGACGTCGATCAGCTCGCAGATGAAATTGGACGGGTCGATTCCCGAAGCGAACACTTTGTCGGTAAACGTGAGCACCGAAAACGCGTCGCGTGAAATCAACGCACCCGCAAAACTCTCGAGCGTGTCCGCGTCTATCGAGCCTGAAGCCTTGCGCGCCTCTTCCACCGTCACCCTGCCGCCCGAAAGCGAAATCGTCTGGTCGAGAAGGCTTATCGCGTCGCGAAGTCCGCCGTCCGCCTTTCCCGCAATCAACGTGAGCGCCGCCTCTTCGTACTCGATTCCCGTGCCGTGGCAAATCTCCTCCAGCCTGGCCGTAATGCCTTCGCGGGAGATGCGCTTGAAGTCGAACCGCTGGCAGCGGGAAGTGATGGTCACCGGCAGCTTCTGGGGCTCGGTCGTCGCGAGGATGAAAATGACCTTCTCGGGCGGCTCCTCAAGCGTCTTCAGCAGCGCGTTGAACGCGGAAGTCGACAGCATGTGAACCTCGTCGATAATGAACACCTTGTACTCTGCGCGCGCGGCCTGGTAGGAGCTCTCGTCGATGATGCCGCGAACGTTCTCGACGCCGTTGTTGGACGCCGCGTCTATTTCAGAAACGTCGAGCATGCTTCCGTCAATGATTCCCCTGCAGATCTCGCACTGGTTGCACGGGTTGCCGTCGACCGGAGAGAGGCAGTTCACCGCGCGCGAAAAGATCTTCGCCACCGACGTCTTGCCCGTGCCGCGGGTTCCGCAGAAAAGATAGGCGTGGCCGATCCGTCTGCTCTTCACGGTGTTCTTCAGAATCGTGACGACGCTTCTCTGCTCGACGACCTCGTCGAAGGTCATCGGTCTCCATTTTCTGTAAAGGGCAATGTAATCCATCTCAAACCTACTCTGTCTTTCAAATAATCGTGCTCAATAATCGTGAATGCTCTTCCCTAAAGAAGTGCTGATTTAATGGCTATTCGGCGATTCCTTGTCGGGAAGTCCAAATATAAAAGCCGGAGCCCCTGCGGGGAAGCAGCCGGTTTGGTCATGTCACACGAAAGGGTTTGCTTACCGCTGCTTCCTTCCGGACCTGACGGGGTTCACAAAATTTCATTGCATGAGAACCGGCTACCCCCGCAGGGGCTCCGCGGCGCGTTTTTGACGCCGCACGGTATGATATCACATTCCGTAACCGCTTGTAAACCGTTTTCTCACGGCACGCAGGTCGAAGATCTTCCGAACAATAGCAGCGGCATGCGCCGGATTCGCGTTTTTAAGGAAGCGCGCTTTACACGTCCGGTCCGTCTGTGGGCTCCGGTTCACCGGTTGGGTTTTCCGTAGGCTCCCCGGTTTCTTCCGGTCCTTCGGTCTCGGCCGGAGTCTCTGTCGGCGTTTCCGTCTCTTCCGGCGTTTCTGTCGGCTCCGCAGTGGGTTCCTCAGTCTCTTCAGGCGTTTCCGTCGGCTCCTCTGTGGGCACCTCCGTCGGCACCTCGGTGGGCACTTCTGTGGGCACTTCCGTCGGCACAGGCGTGGGCGCCTCGGTCGGCTGCGGCACGAACTGCACTATAATATCGTACAGATAGTCTCCCACGAGCTCGACCCCTTCGGGCACCTCAAAAAGAATATTCCTGTTGCGGTAAATTCCCTCGTTCGGCAGCTCGATTGTCGGCTTGAGCGTCGCCGCCCTGATTTTGTCCAGCTGCTCCGACTTGCCCTTCACGGTCACGACCAGGTTCCCTTCCTCGTCAAGAATCTCATCCGCGAACGAAATCGTGTAGAGGTAAGTCTCGTCGTTTCTTCCCGCCTGGGTGATGTCGTCGAACCCGATCTTGTATACGCGGGTCTCGTACTGGCCGATCTCGACCGTAACGGTGACCTTCGCGTCTCTCTGCTCGGCGTCGGCCGGGTAAAGCTGCGAGGAAATGAAGTTAGAAATTTCGAACGTTTTCGTAAAGCTCTCAGTCGCCCCGGTGATGTCGACCGTTCCCAGATCGATCGATTTCAGCCTCACGAGGTCAGCCGAGTTGCCGTCGATGAGAATGTTCGTGATCGAGGCGGTGTCGGAAATGAAATACGCGTCCTCGCCCGGCTCGCCTTTCAGCGTGTAAATGACCGGAACGCGCTTCGCCACGTCGATTTTCACGACCACCTTTTCGGTGTCGAAATTCGCGGTCACGTCGTCGCCCCCGGAAGTCATGTAGCGCCCGATGAACGTGATCGTTCTGTCGCTTTCCACCGAATTGTCGGCAACGTTCTCGGACAGCGTCACACTGATGTACTCGAGGTTTTCGAGCTGGGTCGCGAACCCGCTTATAGGCACCGAATCCGGCTCGGCAGTCACGGAGATGATCTCGTACCCCGCTTTAAGAATCGACTCGGAAAAGTCCAGCTTCACCGGCAGGTACATTTCCGTCTTCCTGTCGTAGGAGACCGCGATCTCCTTGGGGTAGTAGTCCACCGTTTTGACGCCCATTTTCGAGCAGACAGGCTGTTCCACTTTAAGGTATGTGCTGCCGGTGCCTTCTATCGACGAAAAGTCGGCCTTCACGTAGAAGTCGCGCGGCAGGAGCTTGTTGAGAAGATTCCGGCGGCCCGTTACTTTGACCTCCGCGTTCACGACGCCCAGGTCTGAAACGAGCGTCAGCTGCTTCTGCGCCGGCGCGTTGAAGTTCTCGAACGAAATGTCGACGGAGACGGTCATCTCTTCCACCGGGTTGGTCGCGTCCATAACCAGCAGCCACGCCACGATTCCGAGCAGCAGCGAAATTATCACAAGAACGAACTTTTTAGAGGCTATCTTCTTGATCAGATTCAGAAACTTTTGCATCGTTCTCCGCCTCCTTCTTCTTGAATATTCTCCGGAAAAATCTCCTGATTCCGCTCTTCTCGCCGTCGTCGCCGTCGTCGGGCATCAGCTCGTTCGTGAGGTATTCGCGAAGCGTATCCGCCGTGAACCCTCTCTCGATCTGGCCGCCCTTCGCGCACGAAACGGTTCCCGTCTCCTCGGAGACCACCACGACCACGCAGTCCGCCTCCTCGCTGGCGCCTATTGCCGCCATGTGCCTCGTTCCGAGCTCGCGGCTCACGTTTTTATTCTTGGTATTCGGAAGCACGCACTGCGCCGCGTAGACCCTGCCGTCTATAATCAGCACCGCTCCGTCGTGAAGCGGCGTGTTGCGCACGAAAATCTGCTCGAGAAGGCGCGAAGTGATCTCCGCGTCAAGCCGGGTTCCCTGGGTCTCCCACTCCGCGATACTGTTGTTGCGCTCAAAAACTATCAGCGCGCCTGTTGCCGACTCGGACATGTGCATGACGGCCGTAACTGTCTCGTTCACGATCCGCGCGGTCTCCTTGCGCTGCTCTTCCTCGTCCGCGCTCTTGGACCGGAACACGTTCCTTAAAATGTCGGTGAATTTCTTGTTGCCGAGCTCCTCCAGAAGCTTCCTGATCTCCGGCGCGAAAAGCACCACCGCGAGCACCGGCAGCACGTTCAGGATCACGTTCAAAAGCGCCGACACCGCGCTCAAATTGAGCAGCTTGGCGATGTACGAAAAGACGAGAATGATCAGAATGCTCTTCAGGAACGCGAACGCGCGCGTGCCCTTGAAGATCTTGATCGTCTCGTAAATCAGGAACGTTATGATCGCGATGTCGAGAACGATCAGCAGCACGTCGACCCACGAATCGATTCCGAAATATTCGGTTATGAATGTCGCAAATCCGTTTCCGGACGACGCAAGCAGCGCTCTCATAGTTTGTTTCTCCGATTTTTCTATCCGGGTTTTATCCCGTGTTTATCCGGTGTTTGTCCGGTTTTTTCAGCCTTTACGCTTTTTTCTGCGGTTTTCCCCGGTTTTTCTTTAGTTTTTCGCGAATTTCGCGACTGTTTTCGCAAAAATTGCCGCGTCTCGCGCGTCCGTCACTGGAATATGGTAAACAGCACGAATAGTACCGTTCCCGCGACCATCGAGAATGCGAGGAAGATGCACAGAATGCGCACCGCAAGCTTTTTTCCGTCGATCTTGCGGTCTTTTTTTCCACTGTTTTCAGCCATTTCCATTCTCCTCACATCAGGCGCGAATCACTTTAAAGTACGACACGCCTTCGTCGGACTGCTGGAACGAGTAGTCCTCGGGAATCGCGTTCTGCGTGATCTCTTCCGCTTCGTCAGCTTCGCCGGATTCGTCTGCTGCTTCAGCCGCTACTTCGCTTTGCTCTTCCGCTGCCGCCTCTTCCGGAGTCTCGTCAGCAGCCTCCGCGCTTTCGACGTTCTCCGCTTCTTCGCTTTCCGCTTCTTTTTCTTCGTTTTCCGCGGGCTTAAACTCGCGCACGCCCTCGAAGTAGTCTATATCCAGAACCGCCTCGGTTTCCGCAAGGAATTCCTCCGCGTTCTTTCCGGACACGTCGACCGCGCCGATGAGTTCTTTTTCGAACCTGTCCGCCGACTCTCTCAGCTGCTTCACGACCGCTTCCGCAAACTCTCTCGAAGCGCTCTCAATGTCGCGAACGTGCTCGATCTGGCGGCCGATCTTTGTTCTGACTCTGTCCGCCTCGACGGAAAGCCTTTTCGTCTCGTCCTCGCCTCTCCCGATCGCCTCTTCGACTATCGAGTCGGCCCTTTTCTCCGCGTCCACAAGCACGCGCGCGATGACTTTACGCTCCTTCTCCGCGTTCTCGACTTCCTCCGCGAGACCGTCGCGTTCCGTGCGAAGCGCCTCGAGCTCCGCCTCCGCCTGTTTGATCCTCTCCTCAAGGAGTTTGATCTTGTTTTCCGACTCCGTCAGCATGCCTTCGAGGTCGGACACGCGCCCCTTGACCTCTTTTTTGCTGTAGCCGAAAAGCCTGCCGTGAAACTTCTTGTTTTCTTTTGCCATTTCCGATTCCTTTCAGTTACAATTCCGGCTTTTTGACGCCTCGCGCGGCGCTCCGGAACCGTTATTACAGACGTTTAAGAAACGCAGGAACGTTTTTCTTTTCACCGTCCCGGCGTTTTATCTTTTCTCCACGTGTATTGTACCACATTTTTTCGGAAACTGAAATAGTGAACAGGCCGTTTTCAGCTTTCTTAAATCTTTTTTTGCGCGTTTTTTTGCGCGCCTGCGCGGACCGGCGCACGAAGGGGCGTGAATGCAGCAAAAAAGGCGGCCCGCGGGCCGCCCTGTGCAGTGAATACTGTTCGATTTACGGCTGCTCAGGCATGTCAATCCGGTAGATTGCCTTCACCGTCTGTTTTCCAAACGGAAGCGCGCCTCCGTGCGAGGTAAGCAGGACGGTTTTCCCGGCCGCCGCCTCCTCAAGCAGCGCGGCGGCGGCCTGCCGGTTTCCGGCGTCGAGCGCCGAAAACGGCTCGTCCGCAATAATCACTCTCGCGGACGAGAAAACCGCCCTTGCAATGGCAGCTCTCTGCTTCATGCCTCCAGAAGCATCCCGCGCCAAAGTGTCCGCATCCGCCTCGAGGCCCAGCCGCGCCAGCAGCCTGACAGCCTCTTCGCGCGTCTCCTTCGTGTGCTCTTTTCTCGCCAGCATCACGTTCTCCGCCAGGCTGACGCCCTCGATCAGTCTCGGTTCCTGGAAAATAAACGCCGCGCCGCCGAACGTCACGACGCTCCCTTCCGTGGGCGTTTCAAGTCCCGCCGCAAGCCGCGCCAGCGTCGTTTTGCCGCAGCCCGACGGTCCCTCAAACACGAAAATTCCCGCTTCCTCAAGCTCGAACGACATCCCGCCCAGCACCTTTTTCGCGCCGTATTCGACAGAAACGTCATTAAAAATCACAAGGCCTCCCGGAGTTCCCGAAATCCTCCGCGACCTGCCGCGCGCCTTGCCTTCATCCGCCTTTCCGGCTGACTCGCCTTTGTTACGGTTCATGCGGAGCACCTCCTTCCGGGATTTCCGTGATCTCCGGGTTTGCGGAAGCTTTCCCGGTTTCGTCGCTTCCGGTGTTTTGACCGGCTTCCGCACTTTTTTCCGCACCTTTTTCCGCTTCTTCGGATTTTCTGTTATTTCCCGATTTTCCGCACCTTCCCGCCAGCTTCACGACCGATGACGCCGCCAGCTCGATCAGCAGGCTGAACACGATCACCGCCACCGTCCACGCGAACAGTTGCGGCACTTCCAGGTACACCTTCGTCGAGTAGATCTGGCCTCCGAGCGTTTTTGCCGTTCCCGCCAGCACCTCAGCCGCGACCCCGGCCTTCCACGCCAGGCCCATCGAAGTTTTCACAGCCGCCGCATAGCTCTCCGACGCCGCCGGTGCGTAAATGTACCTGATTTTTCTCCAGGTCGAAAATTCGAAAACCCGCGCCATCTCGAGCAGGCCCGGATCCGCCGAATCGAACCCGCTCATCACGTTCTGCCACACGATCGGCAGCACGATCAGGAACGAAATGAACGCCGGCGTCAGCGCCTTCCCGAGCCAGATCAGCACGATGATAATGAACGACGCGACAGGCGTGGCCTTGATGACGGTCATCGCCGGACTCATGAACGCCCTGAACGGCTTCGAAAGCCCCGCAAAAGTGCCGAGAACGACCCCCAGCACGTTGCCCGCCAGGAATCCCGCAATAATGCTCGCGAAGCTCCTCAAAAGCGACAGGTAGAAATCACCCGTTCCGAGCTGGCGCACGAACTCCTTCGCCACCGACGCCGGCGACGGCAGAATGATCTCCTTCCCGACCGCAAGACTGACGATCAGCCACAATACGATCCAGAAGACGATTCCCGCCGCGTACCAGACAGCAGTCGATATTTTCCGCCTTTTTTCGTGATTTTCCTTCATTTTCCGCGTTTTTCCGGTCCCGGGATTCAACACCCCGTGAAATCAATACCCCGTGTAGTACAGACCGTCGTCGGGAAGCTTGCCGCCCACCGATTTGGCGTCCGCATCAAAAAGCACCTTCAGGAATCCGGAGACCATCTCCTTCGCCTCTGCGCCCGTAACCATGCAGATGTTGCAGTTGGGAATTGCCTTCGCGGCGATCGCAGCTGCGGGAACGATACCGAACTTCTCGGCGAGGGTGCCCGTTGCGGCCGGGTTTGCGACCGCGTACTCGGCCGACTTCTTGTACTCGTCGAGGAACGAATTCAGCTGCGCCTTGTAGTTCTCGGCAAAGTCTTTCGAGACGACCACGCAGCCCTGGGTGAGGCCCGCGCCGCCGGTGCCCAGCTTGTCCCACTCGGCCGTAAGGTTGAGCGCGATGCCGACCGAAGCGTTCTTTGTCATGACGGTGGTGACGTTCGGCTCGGGAAGCATTCCGATCTTCACGTCGCCGCTGATCATTCTGGTGGCGAGTTCGGCGTGTTCCGCGTAGTACTCGATCGTGACGTCCTTTTCGGGGTCGAGACCGTTGGCCTTCAGAATGTAATTGAGCACGTATTCGGGGGTGGAACCCTGTCCTGTCGCGCCGATCGTTTTCCCGCGCAGATCCTCGACGGAATGAACCGTACCGCCGTTTTCGAGCACGTAAAGAACTCCGAGAGTGTTGACGGCCGCAAGCCTGATCTCACCGCCGGTCTTGTTGTAGAGCACCGCCGCGAGGTTGACGGGAACCGCCGCGATGTCGAACCTTCCAGCGATGATCTCGCCCGTGATCTCATCGGGACTTCCCGCAACCGTGAAGTCGTACTTGTTGGAGGTCTCGCCTTTCTCGTTGCTCTCCATCAGTTCGCACATGCCGAGACCGGTGGGCCCCTTCAGCGTGAACACCTTGAGCGTCTCTTTTTTCGGCTCCGCATCGGGAGTGTTCTCCGGGTTTTCGGTACGCGGGCCGCAGCCTGCAAGAACGCCGAAAACAAGCGTAAACGAAAGCAGCACAGCCGCAATTCCAATTATCTTTTTCATCTATAAAACCTCCTTCACCGCATCTCTGCGAGTTTGAATTTTTTGCCTTCTTTTAGCAGGAATCCGCTCTCTTCAAGTTCCTCCGCGGCGCGGTAGACCGTCGGTCTTGAGACCGCCAGTTTTCTCGCTATCTCTGAGTAGTTCGCTGCGCACGTTCCGTCACCCGAGGCGCGGCACTCGCCCGCAATGTACTGCCTCAGATTTTCGACAGCGTTCCTCGCGGTGTACCCGCCGATCTTGGCGTTCAGGAATCTTATCCGTCCGGTCAAAAACTCTACGTACGCAAGTGAAAACGCGGGGCAGCCGGCAATAAGTTCCTTCACTTTTTTCTCGGGAATTACCAGCACCTTCGACCGCCTCGTCGCCTTGATCACCGACGAGTATCTGAAAGGTCCCTCGCTCAGGAACATCGACGCCGCTCCCACAACGCAGCCCTTCGCGAACTTGTTCAGGTCGGTTATCTTCTCGCCCGCCCTGTTCGACGCCAGCAGCTCGCCGCTCAGAACTACCGAAAGCCCCCTCGGGAAATCGGTCTCGTCCGCAAGCCGCTCCCCCGCCTCGAGCTCTCTAATCTCCGTCGTCTCCAGAACACCCCGCAGTTCCTTGTCTGTCATCTTCTCAAACAGCCTGCAGTTCTTCAGATACGTTATGTTCCTGTTTGCGTTGTTAGGCATTTTCTTCTCTCCCGGCGTTGTTCGCCATCTTGCGCGGCGTCGTAATACTGCCGCGAAATTGTAAATTATTTTACAGTTTTGGAGTATACGACGTTTGTTCTTCTTTGTCAAGCGTTATTTCCGGTTAGCGAGGTTCTTTGGAAAATCCACATTTCCCGCGGGAAATAACTGCCCGCTGCCGGAAAATCCACATTTCCCCGGAGAATATCCTGCCGCGAACGGAGAATCCACATTTCCCGCGAAAAAAAGCCACGTAACATAAACGCAAAAATCCGCCTTTTCCCGCAAAAAGGGAAAGACGGATTGTTGGCACTCGACATATTCTTGTCGAGTCACTCGATAAAAAATCGTCGTGTATATATTGATTGAAACAATGATTGGCAAACCGGAATTTATCAATAACGCAATTCGTTAAGTAATTCACCAATCCTGCTTTTATAGGAATATATCATGTTTTCCATTTTGTGCAAAGAGCGGTTTCAAATTGACTTTTTTAAAGAGCCCGATTTTGTAGGGTTGCCCCACAACAACCGAGTAATCATCTCTGTGTTCCAAACTTAAAAGAACAGCGTCTGATTTTTCTCCGTTTTCATGCAAAATGCTTGCATTCCAACAAATGCCGCTAGCCTTGATTTCACCTTGTTTCGCTTGCACATTATGAACCTCAGTCAACCGGTTGATCATACCAGTCGAATCAGGGTGATCATCACCCGAATCAACTGCTGTGAGACTAATTTCGCCATCTTTATTTAATACCGCCCCAAATGGATAGAATTCACCATGTTTTTTAAGCTGGTTGACTGCAAACGGTAACAATGCATTGAGTAACTCTTCGCATTCTTCTTTTGGTGTCATAAGATTACCTCCTGAACAGATGAGATCATTTGAGAAATATGATTGTCATTACAATAAAAAGCAATGCCGCTTCTCTCCAAAGCCCAGTTTGTCGGGATGATTATACCATATTAAACAATGCTTTTAAACTGAAATCAGGGCTGAAACCGTTGATTTCAGCCCCGTAACGAACGGAGAGGATGGGATTCGAACCCATGTGGCTTGACGCCAAACGGTTCTCAAGACCACCTCGTTATGACCGCTTCGATACCTCTCCGTATTCAATTTGCTGCGATCTTTGTTGGAAGTTGGATAGAAAACGGATAGAAACCCGTCCCGTTCTCTGCAAGCCAAAGTCGCGAAAACTGCAGAAAA